>TARA_B100000749_G_scaffold122825_1_pt1 | contig 257276 bp, 242 predicted proteins | sample TARA_B100000749 | Tara Oceans TARA_B100000749 (sample SAMEA2621232) | marine metagenome | biome: marine biome (ENVO:00000447); feature: mesopelagic zone (ENVO:00000213); material: "saline water (ENVO:00002010), including plankton (ENVO:xxxxxxxx)" | depth 800 m
GAGGGTTCTCCGCCACCCTTCTCATTACTGGGTTCACCCTGGCTGTCTGACTTTTCCGAATCGGACTTTTCACCCTCCGATTTCTCACTATCTGACTTTTCGCTATCTGATTTCTCAGAATCGGACTTTTCACTGTCCGACTTTTCACTGTCTGACTTTTCCGAATCGGACTTTTCACTGTCCGACTTTTCCGAATCAGATTTCTCACTGTCTGACTTCTCGGAATCGGACTTTTCAGAATCAGACTTCTCGCTATCTGACTTTTCACTCTCCGACTTTTCCGAATCGGACTTCTCGCTATCCGATTTCTCACTATCTGACTTTTCGCTATCTGATTTCTCAGAATCAGACTTTTCACTATCGGATTTTTCGCTATCTGATTTTTCTGAATCAGACTTTTCGCTTTCTGACTTTTCACTCTCCGATTTTTCCGAATCGGACTTTTCACTGTCCGACTTTTCCGAATCTGATTTTTCCGAGTCGGATTTCTCGGAATCGGACTTCTCACTGTCCGACTTTTCCGATTCAAAATCTCGCTTCATTTCCCTATTTTCTTGAGATTCGGTGTCTTTCGATTCCTGCTTTTCGTCTTTCAACAAATCATTGTTAAGTTCTGGAATGGGATCTTTATTTTTCTTAGAATCAAGATCCTTTTCCGAACTTGAATCTCTATCAGCCGGCTCGTCTCTCGACTGAGGGTCTTCATTTCTCTGTGAATTATCTTTCTCGGCAGTGTCATTGGATTCTTCTGACCTATCCGAACTTTCCTCTGATTTCTCGTGATCTGACTTTTCACTCTCCGACTGTGCCGACTGGGACCTCTGCTGTTGCTTCTCTTGAGAGGGCTCTCTCTCATTATTTACTGAGTCCGACTTTTCTTGGTTATGTTGTTCATCCTCTCGCCCTTCGGACTCTCTTTCGGCTGCACTTCGCTCCGAATTTGAGTTTTCCTCTTCTCTAATTTCCTCGGCCTTTACTGGCTCCGGATCGACTTCCTTTTCTTCACGCAAATTTTCATATTTCTCAGGATCAAACTCCCCCATCTCCTCGGATTTTTTATCCAAATATCTGCGAAAGCTATCAATATTGTCTAGCATGGAACGGAGGGCTTCTTGTCGAATGCGATCGTCTCTACTTCCCGCATTAGCTCGTCGATGAATCTCAGCGTAAGTGGGACTCGCAGATTCTAAAAAATCATCCACTTCTCTATGCACTTGTTCGGGATGAATTTCGCCAGCTTCAATGCGCTCATGCAAACTTACCAAGGCTTCGTATTGGGGCTCAAGTAGATCTAGCGTTCTCGAAAGATGAGCCAGGTCTTTACTATCTTTAATCAAATCTGAAATGGGCTCTAATTCGCGATACTCATCAAAAACACTCGCCTTACCGAGATCTCTAAAAATGGACCCACAAGATTTCTTTGCCGCCCACAACGGCTGTGTTCCCGCCAAAAAGACTAAAGTAGTTACTAAAAAGGAGGCTTTGGGGACAATAGACACAAACACTACTCTCCGTCATCGTCCCGATTATCTTTTTCTGATTTTACCGAATACGTTTGTTCGATACTTTCAAATTTTTCTGTTCCTCCAATACGTACTATGACGTGGCCATTATCTCCATGAACAAGAAATTCACCAATTGTACCCGTGTTCACTTCTTTTTCATCAAAGCTCTTGGCAAGATCTAGATTTCTAACCTCTTTTACCGCTTCAGATATGAAGCTGTGAGTTTTAGAAAGTTGACCAGGTAATTTTAACGAATTGTCGGAAATATTGTGTACAGTAAATATAGAGTTTTCTCCAATGGCGATAAGCTCTGAACGACTTCGCCCAAACGTTATGTTGATCGGTCTAAAAGAAACTTCGACTTCACCCTCACGCTGGCCCACGTCGAGATTTTCTGTCAGCTTGTAAACTCTAAATTTATTAGTACTTAGCCCTAATATTAATCGACCTTGTTCGACAGAAGCAAAATTAAGAAATGGAACATCGGGTATATCTATTAATTTGTATTTTGCGGTATTTAGATTCACGAACATGACATATTTCCAATTGTTCATACCTCTTCCATAAATCATATATTCACCCGGTTTACCGGTTATTGGCTGAATTTTTATATGTTGTGAACTATTTGCTCTAAGGACAGAAAATCCACTTTTAAAAATTTCTTCTGAAGCTTTTTCCGCCGGTGCCAACTGAACCACTTTCTTGCTATTGTTGTGTGCACTCATAACTGAGATCGATAGCATTTCTGGACTGTCTTCAGCTCGAACTTTATTTACAGAGATGACCTCTCCTGTCTGGGGATTCATCGCTGTGGGGAAGTATGTATATTCTTTGCTAAAAATCTTATGACCAACTGACTCATTACTACCCTCTTCAAGGGGAATTCGGACGACTTGGTTAGAATCGACAATTACAGCCGTCTTAGTATCACTGGTTAAATACAATTTAGTGGCTTCATTTGAGGCAATTTCTAACGATCCCTCGGGATCAAACTCAATGGTTCTTTGCACCCCCTCTTTCGCACTGATCACGTATAACTTTTTGCCTTCGCTAGATAGTTGAACCAGCATATTACCCTGAACAGCCATTGGTCCTTGCACTGTCAAACTCGTCTCCTTAGCAAAAGAAACTGCTTTTCCGTCATTCAGGTAATATTCATTAAAGGACTCTTTTAGAGCTTCTACCTTAGCCTCTGCGGCAGCTATGCGTTCCTGCTCCAAACGTTCTTCTTCTTGCTTTTTGAGCTCCGCCTGACGGGCCTCTTCCATTTCTATTTCTATTTTTTCCCGTGCGGGTTGGAGAACACGCTCCATTTGAGATTCACCCACAATCTCAGTTAAACGCTGGGTGATGATGTCGTTGTACTGGATTTGCGCAATCATTTTCCCGTCATTTTCCCAGGGAGCCGCTTCTTCGGCTCGCACCATATTCGGCAGATTTCGAACCAATGCTACGGCTAGCTGAGTGGCTGCTTCCAGCTGTTCGGATTCAGGTAACTTTTCAATTTCATCCAGGGTCTTAAGCTGTTCTTTATAAGCCATTTCAATCATAGCTGCATTGTATTGATCGAGGAGTTCATTATAGACTTTATTGAAGGTTTGATTTTCCTGAATCACCGTATTGATTTGCGAACGATCGTCGGGAACACGCGCACGATCCAACAGTTTCTGCATCTGCTGCGGGTTTCCAGGTGCTTGTAGTGTATAGTACTTACTTAAGTTTTTCACATCTTCGATTGTGATCTCTAATGGTCGATTTCCACCCTTGGCGACATAATCCATAACTACTATGGCTTGAAGAATCTTTTTAACTTTAGATATTGTTCTCTTAGAAAGATAAGTTGTTCGTCGATACGGAGGCTCGAGGTCAACCTTTCCTTCCATTCTTTTTTTATTGTAATCATTGACCGATTTACGCTCTAATACTTGGCCGATTTCATGAATTCTAGTGGTTAGGCCCTGTACAAAGTAGACTACATGTTCCGGAAATTCCACTTCTTTGGCTAAGGCTCTAAGAGCCTCAATTTGGTCATAGTAGATCGGGTCCGGCTTTGGCTTGCGCTCTCCACCGCGGATGAGCGAAATATCTGACTTAAGTGCGTTAAACTCTTCGGGAACATAGGCTTTAAAAGCAAATCGATCGAGAACAGCTCTTGGCGCTTCGGGGCGGTCCATTTTTGCGGCTCGAGCAAAAACCTCACTGATATAAGTATTGGTGGCAGCCATAACAACCTCCAATTTTCCATTGAAGGTTCTAGAACCTGAGGTAAAAGAGCGCTCATTGACGGCTTCTAAAATATTTCGTTCTGATTTTGGATTGGCGTCAAAAATCTCATCTATAAAAACCGATTTGTAATACAGCATTCCCTCTTTCCATAAGCGATCATAACGGCCTTCTTCAAGCATCACCTTAGGGTCATTCGGCCCATGCGTGTCTTGAGTGGTCGCATCAGGAGTCATTTGAATTTTCCAAAATGAATTTTTTCCCGTACCTCGCTCTAAAATATTAGGAAGTACTGTTCTAGATATTAAAGACTTTGCTGTACCGGCAGGACCTAGAAGTAAAACATGCTCTCGAGTGGCAAAGGAAAGAAAAATAAGATCTCGCAAAAACTCTCGTTCTAAAAGGGACCCAGTGGATTCATTTAGGAATTCGTAAACCTGTTTGGCTGCCTTTACTTTTTCATCCTGCCTTGAGTAAGTGGGCTCCTTCGATTTTGTTGATCCCGGTTCTCTGGCAATGGGATTTTCAATGAACTCTTTAATGGTGTCGTAGGTTTTTTCACCGAAGAGATCTTTGCATTCCTTCGATTGCGCAATTGGAGTGATAAATAGAGTCATAGTTAAAAAGACTATGAACTTTTGCATGACGTTCCCCTTTGAACAAAAACTTCCCATTTCCACTTGTAATGACTCCTTGGACAGCATTGCTCTTATATATGGTTACAATTTGAGCTGAACCCATCTGTAAAACGTGAAAAAATTAAACGCCATTTCCAATCCAGAGCTTGAAATTTAAACAATTGATGCAGGGAGTAATCTTCACAAATCGGATTACATAAATCATATCAACGGGATGTACCTGGATTGGAGTTGTTTGCGTATAGAGACAATGATGTAATCTGGTGAGAGGAAGGCTTATAGATGGCACAAAAAATTTTAGACTCAATTAGTAATCGTTACATTCGTGATATCCACGATAAAAATCGCCTCTCTGGATTTGTCATAGAAAAGGACTACCAACTTTTGTTTCTTAGGGAGCTCTCCCCAGAATCCGATGACATCGAATTTAATTTGCACTGCTTTCTTTTTAAGGACGACAAAACCTATCTCTATAATTCCGATCAAAATGACTTTGTTCAGGCCAATAAAAATACCGTTGTGGTGGAAGTGTTTAGCTCCCTGTTTTCCAATAGCCGAGTGATCATTCAAGAATTCAGTCAACACATCGAAAATCTAGAGGACAGCTTATTTACCCGGAGTTTCCCGCAACACTTTATGGATATGTGGTTTGATCTACGAAACGAGCTCTCCAAAATAGACCGGTACAATTTGCGACTCATTGAAGTGATCCAAGATTTCCACAATCAAACTATGAACACTAAAAGGCTGACTCACTCGCAATATTTAGATGTCACATCCAACATAAACTTCATTCAATCTAAAATTAAAGATGAACTGGCACGCTTGGATATGCTCCACCACTACTACCTCTCTATTAAAGGGGATCGCCTTAACAAAAGTATTTACCTGTTAACGGTCATCTCGGGACTCTTTTTGCCTCTTAATCTTATCGTTGGTTTTTTTGGAATGAACACCGAGGGCTTACTTTTTAAGGACAATCCCGAAGGCACCATGTATGTGATTTACACATTGCTAGGCCTCGTAGGTGTAATGTTATTTTCTATTCCTATTTTTCAACTGTTCGACCGTTTGGTGCTCAGATATTTTTTAGGGAAATTTGATTTGTACAAAAAGCTAAACAGCAAGGTTGATAGTTTATCTAAAACTTTCAAGGTGGAGTAGTTAAGCTTTAGAGGTAATTAAAGCCAAAAACGGATGCGATATAAAAACCTAAGTTAAAACCAAAGTGAACATTTATGGCTGACAACAGTCCACCGCTTGTTTCTTTGGCTCGAGCGCAGAACATCCCCAAAGCAAACGTATAAAAGGTTTGATAGTAAACAAAATCATAATACGGTTCGGGCACATAGGTGATGGCTATCCCGTGAGACAAGGCAAATAGAGCTCCCGACAATACCACTACGCCGCCCTTTACGGGCAAAAGATTCACTAAAGCTGTTTGCAGCGCCCCTCTAAACACCAACTCCTCCAATAGGGGCGCTAAGATTAAAAGTAAGAAGGCTGTTTCCGCACCGGACATATCAAACGGCACTTGAATGCCTTGCTGCTTGGCAAAGACATGAACAATGAAGCCTGAGACAAATGCCACATTCAGTGGAGCCACGTCCCGTCGGGTCAGGCGACCCAATGATTTTACTCTTAACAAATAAAATGCTGACAAAACAAATGCGAACTCAAAAGCATATCCCCAATAGGGAGAGATCAAGATCCAATAGGAATTCAAGCCCCAACGGATCAGTCCGTAAAACAATAAAATACCAATGGAGATGATTTTTAAAGATAAAGACATAAAAAAATGGTCGCACGAGCGGCGACCATTTGAAAGTTGATTTTAATCCAAAATTTAGTTTCTGGATAAGCTATCGTCGTAACGACCCGTCACTTTCACTTCTCCATCAATGATTCGGAAAACCTCATAGGTTAACCCTTCACCTTGAGGAACATTGTACACTCCGTATACCGACTCACCTTTGTACAGAGTCACACGGATATTTGAGTTGCCGAGAGCTCTCCTATTATTACGATTATTGTAATTATCTACGTAAAATATATAGGTACCCTGTTTTACCTCGTGAATAGTAGTGGTTTCGGGACCTACCCAAAATCGCTCATCGATATCCAAATAAGAGCCATGGTAGTCGGTCCTTACAAGAGTATAGTTCAAAGGACGTGAAACTCCGGGAATTTTTAAATAGGAATCTACATCACTTACGGCATTAGCCTTTTCATCAGTCCAAGCTAAAGTCACCCGAAAAGAACCTTCAGCAACCGGCTCGGACATAGAAAGGTTTTCGCTGGACTCTTGCCCACGACTCACACTTACAAGCTGGTTAGTCATGTTGATGTAACCCTCACGACGGATATCTACGTAGTAGCTCCCCGGCAACAAATAAGGTGACTGATAGGCACCGTCAGAGTTTGTTGTCGTCTCAAAAAAGTAGTCCGTACTTTCTGGACGTCTTTTAAATCCCACGAACGCATTACTTACAGCATTTCCAGATACCGAGTCACGAGCAATACCTCGCACTCGTCCACCTTCGCTAAATCCGGAAACCACAGGATTTACGTCTTCTGAAACGTACTGAACCTCATTGTGGGGGTTGATATCCCGTTGAGTCACACCAGAAGGCAATTCATCAAAGTGCAAAGTGGCCAATTGCATGACCGAATTGTATTGACCAATAATTAGGTCTCTAATTCCAGAAAGCGTGCTGAGTTTGTCGCTGGTGGACTTTGCTGTTTTTTGATAGTCCTCTCGAAACTCTTCTTTTATAGCAATGTCAGAAACTTGAATCATTGCATCCACGTTTTTAGTGGAAGACTGAGTTTCCAATCGCCCCACGATCATAAGCGCCGAAGTAACATACTCATCCAACCTCTTCATGTCTTCGGAAAACTGGTTGGCATTGGCGTAAGAAGTAATGTTTAACTGAATTTCTCGAGATTTTTTTCTTACTTTTAGAGCAGCAACATCCAATTGTTGGATCAACTGATTGGTTGAGTGAATGTCTTCGTTGGAAGCCGTCGACTGCTCGACAAGAGAGTTATATTTATCCACTAAATTGTTATATTTCTTGCGCGACACACCACTGTCATTGAGGGTACAACCCGCCATCAATGCCATGATTCCGCCCAAAGCTATAGCCTTGTAGCTATTACTTAATTTCATAGTTCACTCCCAGTGAATCGTTATTTGGGGTAGGTAAAGCAAGGGACATACCACAATCGTTACTTTTCTATTTTCATAAACGCCCTTAAATAGGTGGGTATCCGGCACCTCGATAAATCTATGGGTTGAACACATGGAATTTATTCACAGACTGATTACTAGTTGGCACCCCACAGAACAGGCCCCCAAGGAGAGTGTAATTTCTGCCCCTTTTCTTCATTTTGGCACCTCATTCTCCGATAAGTCCGTATGATTATGAAACAAATAGCATACAGTTTAATTTTCTCAGCCACTGTTATAAGCTCAACCACAGTCCAAGCCAAATCTAAGGAGTTTTTACCCTCCTTTAGACAACTTTCTGAGGTCGCTCCAGAAACGAGAAAACAGTATCTAGAAAAACTGCACCTCCTTATTAAAAAGGAGTCGTTTTCATTTTTTGACGAAATCGTAATTTCCACAAATAAGAAGTTTTATCGTAAATGTTTTGATGGACTCTATGGAAATCAGTCCTGGACTAGGGATAGTCATCTACGAGATCGTAAAGCTTGCAAACAAAACATAGACCAAGCTTCCCTATTTTTTGCCAATCCGGAGAACAGAATTTACTGGCAAAGATTTGCAGTTAAAATGCGGCTCGTATGTTTTAAGAGTAAAAGTTGTGATCAATTTCTGAGTCAGCATAAAAAAATTGAAACCGCTCTAAAAGCTCCCCATTGGGTGGTGAAAAAATGAAATGTTTCATACTCGTTGTCTGCATGATTATATACTCCCCAGTGAGCTCTATGGGCGATTGCGGTTTTTCCTCTCAGGGAAATCAATTGGAATCTGCAAACATTGGTGGTGGAACCCTATACACACTCTTTTCAACCCATCTTATGAATCAAAGCGAAGTCGTTCTCAACGCGATAAGCGGAGGACCTACCCAGATGCTAGAAAATTTTGAGGACATTCTCAACGATCCCGAACATAAAGCGACTATAAAAAACGAACAGCGAAAAACTCAGCAGATCACCCATTTAGTGAGACAAAAAAAAATCTCTTGGATCGGGGTCGAAGTTTCTCCCCTAGAACTGGAAAAAGGCTTGAAATGGGAAGAACTTGTTGAGGACTATAACGGAATGAAGAGTCTATTAAGTGAATACATCACCGATTCCAATAAGATGGATAAAATTTTAAGTCTAATGTATCCCCCCTACGTCGTTGCATGGGCTAAGAATCCTAAGGCTTTTGACTCAATAAAAATTGTTCCCATTGACGATGATGCTGCAAAAACGGAAAGCTCTCGTCTTGTTGGAGAGATGGACAGAGCTCGTTCTGAACTCATTGAACTTGGAATGAAAAAGCGACTACTCACTCCTGAACAATTTTTTGCAATTGATGAATTGCGGCTAAAAGCAATGAGTGAAGTGCGAAGAATCACTCCCGAAGAAACTCGCCAGACCACCTCACAGTTTGATAATGACGAAGTTAAAAACGTCATTGAAAAACTGTTTTCAAAATGGAATGAATTTTATAAAAATTCAGAAATTAGAGACGCCACCATGGCTCGATCCGTCTTAAATCAATCTGGAGATGGACTCGTTGTTTTAGGCAGCGCTCATGGAAGAGGGGTAGTAAACCATCTCAATTCCTATTGCCAAGGGAATTCGAGTTCACCGAATGAAACGGCTCCAGCATCTGGTAACTCCAAAACTCAGTCCTCGGATAGGTAATCTTTAGGATGAAAGAACCGTCCGGCATAGTTATAACTCATTTGTTAACAGGTTGGATAACATTAAATAAATCCGTGGTCATTCAAGGGGGAAGTGGCACATTACGTCTGCCCGTTTATGCTCACCATATCTCCCACCCAAAAGGTGAACTCCTTTTCGATAGTGGGTTGCCTCAAGCGTTTGAAGACAAAAACAATCAGCGCCGCGAGAATAGAAGTTTCCGCTTTGATGGGGTCAAAAATATTGTGACCTGTTTGGAAGAAGCCCATTTAGATCCCAACAGAATTCAAAAAGTCGTCACTAGCCACTTTCATTTTGACCATGCGGGCGGGAATAGCCTGTTAAAAAATGCCACCGTCATCGTTCAAGAAAAAGAGCTCGAGGCGACTCGAATTCCGGAGTTTGTGGAGAAAAGTGGTTACAACACAATGGATTTAGTTCCTGAGCACAACTACCAAGTGATTAACGGTGAGTTTGATATATTTAACGATGGTTCTTTGGTTTGTTTGCCCACACACGGACATACGGCCGGCCACCAATCCCTACAGATTCTAACCGGCAAAGAAAAGATGGTCTTAGCTAGCGATGCCTGTCAGATAAAGCAGATCTTAAATGACGAGTTCCTCCAGGCCCCCTCCTTCGATCAAGAGTTACAACTCGAATCCCTTAAAAAGCTGCAGAAATTGCAAGCGTTGGGCTTTGTCATTGTCCCTGGCCATGAGCCTTTGGGTAATTGATCGATCACATTAAAGAACTCTGGCACTTGTATGGCTCTAAAGGACAGCGTGATCAAACAATTAAAGGAGAATCTGGATGAACACTCAAAAATTAGCCGCTTTAGTGACGCTTTTTGCGTTATGTGCACATTCTGTGGTCGCAAGTGCAACTACAAAAACCATTAGAAAAATCACCCTTAAGGACCTTATGCAAGCACAGTCAGTCACACTCGATCTGACAGCTGACGATGAACCGCCACTTATTGCCTATAAAAACATTCCCGAATTAGCTGCTGGCAAGCTATGTGATTCCGCTGGAGGAAAAATTCCAGTTTCTATTTCACCCGCCGAAGTCACAATTGAAAAAGGTCAATCGTATTGGTTGGGTTCTGCCGTTTCCATAGATCTTGTGAAAAATGAAAGAGATGCTTTTAGTGGAGTAGCTCTCACTAAAGTGGTTTGTGGAGAGAAAAACGATTAGAATTGAGCCCCTCACCTTTTAGAACCGCAGTGCTGTACTAAGAGGTGAGTGACACTCTAAAAACTCAGATGAAATCCAGCCCCGGTAGCTTGTCGGTTTTTTCAATACAGGAAATCAGATAACAGGCCAATCCAACATCTCCCGTCCACAGCGTATATCGATCACTACGGTTTTCAATGGCATGCATAGCAAAGGCTCTCGCTCTATTGAGCCATTGAACCTCACCCGTTCGACGATATAGTTTTAAAAAAGCATACCCGTTGCCGTCTGTCCCATGGCAAATCGACACTCCTTTTTTCAATGGGCCGGCTTTCCAAATGAGTTCTCCTCCTTTTAACAGAAGACTCTCAAGAGCCGCAGAGGCATTTTTTGAATAGCCACCCAATGAAGTGATTACGCCCGGAGACCCATGACACCACTGAACCATGACTCGTTCATCATTACCCTCAAACAGCACAGGCCAGTTGGCTAGGTCACCTTCAACCTTAGCTGACTTTATAGTGGTATCAGCAATTCGCTCCAGTAGGAGTTGTTGCCTTTTAGAGTCAAGGAGGTCAAAGCCCTGTAATAAGGGGTAGACATTGCCGAAGAACCCATGCTCCGCACCTACTATTTGCCTGACCTTGTTGTATAAATCTTGAGTCCAGACCCACTGGCCATTGTCATTGAGATGCCATTTTTCAAAAAGGTAATCCACGTTTTCGATGAACAACTCTCTCCAGCGTCCTTCCTGAGTCCATCGAAACATATATAACGCCGCCAACATTGTTCCCGGGCAGCCCCAAAGAACTTCATTTACGGGATTGTTAATGTTTTCTTTTATTTTGAGGAAGAGAGTATCCGCCACCTCTTGGGATTTTGAAAATTTAAAATGAAACAGTAAAATTCCCGTCTCACCTAAAAAATAGGACGGCACTATTTCTTCCGTATCTGGAGCCCGTCTGTACTCCTCCAAAACCTTATCTATGACGCTATTAATACTAAACGGGGCTTTGGTTTTCCTAAATCTAGATATCTCATCTAGTCCTAGTAATGTTCCTGTGGCACCAAAATACAGAGATTTGTTACATGGGATATCACAGGCTTCGTCTTTATGGGCTGGCCAAAATGTTTCTGGGTCGAACGCTGCCGTGGTTTTTTCAAATATGTCATCAATGATCCTCAACGCTTTTTCTTCGGACCACCTTTTCTCGACCCATTCCAGGTGCCGATCTCCATCGATTAACATTGCTTACTCCCTAGAAATTATTGTGCCATTCGCCTCCGGCTCATGCCTGCGGGCCCACGATTCATTCTCTCCTACTTTCAAATTTTCAGCATGGAAAAATTCCTAACATAGAAAATAGACCAGCGAAGTGGTGAGGGAGCGTATGTATATACGTGAGCGAACCCGGAGTGCTGGCTAGTTTTCAATGTTAGGGATTTTAACTGGTGAAAATGGCGGAGAGGGAGGGATTCGAACCCTCGGTACGGAATTCACCGCACGCCGGATTAGCAATCCGATGGTTTCAGCCACTCACCCACCTCTCCGCGAGCAATGTTTTTTAGCTGAATGAAGGAAATTTGCCATAGGCTGCCCTATGAATCAACTCCCTTGCGTCTCAATCTGTTGGACACGATGCATTTATTGGTAGTTCTCTGGAAATAATTCCCGTTCTACCGATCCAATCACGGTATGGATCAGCTTTATGTGCATTTCTTGGATCCGATCAGAGGAAGATGGCCCCTCAATGACAATGGGTAGATCGGCTAAGTTTTTCAACTCCCCGCCGGTTTTCCCCAATAGGGCCACGGTTTTAATGCCCTTGGATTTGGCCACATTAAAGGCATTGATCACATTTTTAGAGTTACCACTAGTAGAAAGCCCTATAAGTACGTCACCTGAGCGCCCTAGCCCCTCGATTTGACGAGCAAAGATCTGCTCAAACCCATAATCATTGCTCACACAGGTCACGTGGCTGGGGTCTCCTAGAGCCAAGGCTCCGAGAGGCTTACGGTCATCCCGATAGCGACCGGTGAGTTCTTCCGCAAAGTGCATGGCATCACAGTGGCTGCCACCATTGCCGCAGCTAAAGACATTTTGGTCATTTTTATAGGCCTCGATAAGAATCTGAGAAAATTCCACGCATTTTTCCAACTGCTCGGGCTGAGAGAGAAACTTTTCCAATGTCTGCTGGGCTTCTTCTAATTCGGATTTCCACTGCTCTAAAATATTCAAATGAGATCTCCTTGGGTATGAGAGGTCAAATATACAATTTTAACGGCAAGCTAGCACCAGGCCCCTGTATTTTCTAGCCTATTTTTGATGAGGATCGGTGGATCCAGAGCCCTACCAGCTAAAACGGACTTGATTTTAAAGGGCTCAGGCAGTAATCCTACGACCTCATGTTGCGCGCCCGTAGCTCAGCTGGATAGAGTACCTGACTACGAATCAGGTGGTCGGAGGTTCGACTCCTTCCGGGCGCGCCATTTTTAGCTCACAGCGACAACCACCCTCCACAAGTCTTGTAATCCTTTTATTCGTTTTTCTTATCTCAGATTAAATTGACAGCCCATAGGGATTTGGATAGTTTCAGTTGTCTCGTTCAGGTGTAGCTCAGTTGGTAGAGCAGGTGACTGTTAATCACCCTGTCGGGGGTTCGAGTCCCTCCACCTGAGCCATTTGTTACCCCGCAGGCGAAGCCGAGGAGTTCAAATGGCTCACCGGTTTCGAAGAAATCGGTCGGCGTAGCCGAGGCCAACAATTCATTAAGTTAAATCCAGACAGCATTAGCTGTCTTTTTTTATATCTAAATGGGTCTGAGTTGAGGGGCGAGAAGTGAAACTCTGGCCTTGATGAACAACGCAGTTGTTGAGCAAGGTAAGTCAGCCACGAGGGCTGACTTAAGAGGTGAACCGGCGGTCTGCAGCTTTTTGCAGGAGCAAAAAGCGAAGGACAGTCCCTCCACATCAGTCGGCGTAACCGAGGCCATCCATCTTCCGTACCACAAACAAGATTTTTGGAATTAATACTTTTCTCTTTCCCATTCAAATTGGTAGAAGCCTGCCGGAAATATATCTTCTTCTTCCGTCGGGTTATCTATTCCTTCAAGTGAACAATAATCCACCTTAATGCCGTATCGATATAGATTTCCCCGCTTTGGCGGCTCTTCGCTTAAGACTAACTCGCACGTTAGCTCGTACTTATATTGTTCGTCCTCCACCGGCACAACGGCTCTATTCACCTCCTGATCTCCTTCTTTTATAAAATCGACACCTAAACGAAGATCATAAGACCAGCGCAAACTCACAGATTCGATATCATAAGGGAGGGCCATCCCCTCTAGCCATCCATTAACTTGCCAATCATTAAGATAAGATAAAAGTTTAGATTTGACTTCATTATCCGGTATGGGGTGAGCAAAGCTATATTCAGTAAGACAAAAATTGATAGACAATGCAAAAAATATCATCATAAAAAACTTCATAATTTCCTCTACATAGTTAAAGTATAAAGCTATATAAGCAAACTTTATGCCGCGAAAACCTAGCGTTTGGCTTTCCAGCGGCGTAGCCGAGGCCATCAATTCATAAAGTTAAATCCAGACAGCATTGACTGTCTTTTTTTATATCTCCAAACCCGAATAGATAAAATCGTACTTCCCATCCACAGGATTGTCCCTTAGGGAAATTCCGTATTGCCCATCCACAAACAGAATCGCAGCCTCTAACCCCGTGGCTTTAGCAATAGTATTATGAGCCACTATTTGGTTCACTTGCCGGTCGAAAACTCTAAGTGCCTTCGCATCAGCGAGGCCCATTGTAGGCGCAACAAACACTCCCTGGTAATGGGCTTTCACTTCTATAAAACTAGTCACAGTAATTACATCCAGCTGACGATGCAGATCCACATCCTTGAGATTTTTTAAATCTATGGTTTCAATGCCTCCTGCCTGGAGCTCTCTCAACCCTTTAATGTTACCCTTGATACCTTTACGTAGATCACGCTTTAACCTCAGTAATACATCCATAATTCCAATGTGACCATTACCTGAGATCGGTTCTGACTCTATAGCCAGTTTATCAATGGCCATCTCGACAGCTTCCAATTTCTCAGTATAGAACTTTACAGCATTCGTGATTGCCAATGTCTGGTCGACACCAAGTTCGTCTCCTCTAAAAGAGTAATCTTTTTTTACATCATGTAATTTGTTAAAAATACTACGCGCCGTGGACCCACCCAAGCCGACAAGGGAGTCTTTGGAGATCGAAAATCGACTGTGCTCTTCATATGTCTTTACCCGAAACTCCCCTTTGGACTCTCTAAACAGGGGAAGGCAACTGGTGGGAGCTGCCGTCACCAAACTTGGCAAAACTGTCAACGATATACTCAATACCAAATAGCTCAAAGACCTATAGATTTGAGTTGAACGTTGTATATTCATAAATTTATGAGAACTGCACGGAGCATGCTTCTAATTCATGTACGAACTAGGAAATCCCCACCCTTGCCCTAGCGCTTCTTTATGCCTTGGACCATTTTCAAAAGTTCTTCATCTAACTTTTTAAGAGCTTTGTTTTTAGAGACTTCTAAAAGTTGTTTGTTCTCTTTTCCATAGGCCGCAATGTAAGTGTTGCTCGTTTGAGATTCTGCTTCTGCTGTCAGATAAAGATATCCATTTCTAACATCCCAAAGAGTCGCGTTGGCCATGAATAGAGCGTCGGCTTCTGACCCGGGAACAAACAAAGCCGGGGCTATAAGAAAATAGGACCAACCTAAATTATTCGTATAACGATCCACTTCACCCACACCACTCACAATCAAAACCGCGTCAGCTCCATGCCGAGCGGCTGCAAGACGTATAGAGTTCAAGTCTCCTTCACCAGAAATTGTTGAAGGGAGTATCTGGAAAACCTCTGTTATCATTTCAGAATAATCTGACTTTTTTGAAAGGTTTAGAAAAATGTTTTTATCTTCATCTGACCATCGCCAATTGGAAAACTGATAGTAACTATCGCTGTTTTTGAAAAAGACACCCAACTTAAAGGTTTTAGGTAAATTCGGCTTCAACGCTAATACTTTTTCAATTTCAGCATCGGTAACAACAGGAGTTTTAACTCCAAGTTGACCCTTTAAAGTACCTCGATTGAAGCCCGAACTGGCACATCCCACAACAAATCCACAAATCAAAATACAAATAATATTTTTCATCATCCCCTCCGAAAATATATCCTATGCTGTAACACTAATACTCTTACCACAACAATGGCAGAGATATCTTGTTTGGCGGTGGACAGCATTGACAAACCATTATTCAAGCACGGGCCCGGTCACCATTCGAAACCATTTGTCCTGGCATCAACCTTGCTGATCAATGAACTAAGGTGCCAAATTGGTAATTAATATGAATCTTAACGCAAAGATCCTGTGATCATGGGATGATAGAGATCTTCCTCTAAGGGGATATGCAATTCAGAATTATCTTCAAGGATTTTAAATTCGACGGGGTGATCTAAGATCGCTAGCGGGCAACACTCGTTGCCCTCACCCATCACCAAAGTGGCCGCAACAGCTAAAGCATCCGCGACGTTTATAGATGTCATCATTAAAGGCCGATCAAACAGATCTTTATGGCCCACTTTATCCTGAAGCCCATTAAATCCGTAATAGGCCAACGCCACTCCGGACACCCCACGCCTCAATGGAGTGGTGTGAGAGTCGGTGAGAATGACACCCAAGTCTTTTAAGCTGAAGGCCGCCTTCACCTTTTCACAAATGTGTTTTGCACTGATAAAGGGGTTTTCCGGATAGAGAATAAACTCGTCCCCTTCGGAGTTGGACTCGTCGATACCCGAAGAAGGAATGAGTAAACTCTCTTTGATCGTCAGGTGACAATCGTAGGAACATCGACCCAAGTAAATATCCGCCTCCCTTTTTACTAAATCCTCTTTTTCGATTTCGCTTTTTTTAACAAATCGATTTTCGGAAACACTCACTAACTTAGAGGTGACAGCCAGGATCTTCCCTTCAAGCTCTCGTCCATTAAGGTGGGACAGCAGAAACGATTCTAGATCCATGCCTTTTTTAAAAACTTCTGTCTGAATGGGTTTTGCGCTTAACATTTTCCTCTACTTTGCTTTTATCGTCCGCCGAAAAGCTTCCCACAGAAATTAACTTTCAAAGATGAAATCATACCTTCGGCCACATGAACCGTGCCCGCTGACCCCAGCTCTGTGGGATTATTCGCTGATACAACTAAAAACGGATTGAGCATGGCTGCGGCCCTCTCGCCGACAATGGCATCCAAATGCCCCGTTTTTTCCAAATGCAATAGTCGGGAGTTTTCGGGATGCCTCTCATGTCGAGTTTCGAATTTCTTGTATATTGAATTGGGGTGCGCCAAAGTGTCTGTGTCCGCAGCCACATAGAGTACATTATTCACAAAGTGCCTTGCATCTGAATAATCTAATCCCCTTGGCGACTGAAACCCTTTTCTACCGAATCGGGTTAAATCCGCAGCAAACGGCCCCACTAGTCGCGCTGGATCCGGTTGCCGAATCATATGCTTAACTTCTTCTTTATTTAGATTATCCAGCTTTACAACCCCATTTAGAGCCCCTTTGGCCGTTGAAGAAAATAAGTGGCTGATTGATCTAAAAACTTTTTTAATTGTTAGCCCGGGATATTTTAGCTTAAATAGAGTTGACCAAAATTCTGAAATCGCTCCAAATACAGAACCACCAACTATATCACCTACGTGTTTTCGATTTACAATGTCTACAGGCCCTGCCACCCAAACAATAGAAACCACTTCGGCTCCAATTCTCCGAGCTTTATCTTCATCGTAAAAAACAACGCCACGCTCATCCATACTGAGTCCGGCAGCCCACTGTTCGGACATCACAGCCCCCATAGAGTGGCCCACTACCACTTTCACTTCACCAAGATGTTCACGAGCGTACTGATAAACGTGATCGATGTCTGTGATCACCCGCTTTTCAAAACCACTGGTATTTCTCATGTTAGGCATAATGACGGTATAGCCATGAGTATTTGCAAGGCCCTTACCTACCGAGTGCGCCCAGGTATTGTAATCCGCTGCAAAACCATGGACTAACATGATCACCGGAGCACCAGGATTGTGATAAACGGCCAATTCTATCGGGGATTCATTAGGGACGGTAAGTTGAAGTTCTTGAAGTTCGGCGGCCCACAATGAAAGACTGGAAAACAAAACCAGTAAAATTCCAAGCAACGAACCGAAAGGGTCACACAGTCTTTGAAACATGCTCATACTAGACCAACTCCTATCGATTCGAGGCAATTCAATTGAACGCTACAGAGTCTTTACTTTATCCGAAAAGAGAGGACTTTTGCTAACTGATCACTAGTATTGAAAATTATTTATATTTCTTTGTTTCAATGATGGTTTCAAGATTGATGTCTTCGATATCAACATCTCCCCAAACAGCACTAGCTGATTCCGCATCCACATCTTCAGAAAGGGGCTGTATCATATCCTCAGATACACTGTTGCTTTGGATATTCATCTCATCACGGTTTTGTGCCGTCTCTGCCACGCCAGTAGAAGTTAAAAATTCGTTATCGTCATTGGGAATCTCATCTTCAGTTTTTTTAAGAATTCCGCGAATCATCAAATCTCGTGCACTTACAATTTTTGCGAATTCTCGATCTTTGATTTTAACGGAATCGCCGTCTTTATACTTTACGTTCGTATAAATGAGTTGCATGCCTTCCGTTTCTGACGAAGTCTCCAGGCAGGTATTGAGTTGAGTGAGAGATTCCATAACTTGCTCTTTTAAAAGCCAAAATTTTTCCCATTGCTCTCGACTGCGCCAAAAGGTAGTCGCTGTGAATTGATAATCATTGGTAACATGCAAGCTAGATCCAAATGAATTAAACTTTTCTCTCATCTCCTCTGAGAGTTTTTGCCAAGTTTGCACGAATTCCTGCTCTTTGCCTGGTCGAACTTCAAATTTATACAACACGATATACATGTCCTTATTCTATCTCTAATGTTTCTATCGAGGCACAACTTGGTACCGGAATCGCGGAATAATGGACATTGGTTGAACTGTACTTTGGGCAAGAGACGACAGACAACTTGTGTATAGCAGCAGCTACTTTTATGTCTTTTATCGAAATTTTTCGTGACCAAAAGACAACGTTGTTAAGACATTAGTCATGCCAATAGATAATCTAAAAATTGCTTTAACTACGACCCAGCATTTATGAAATAATAAGATTTGGTTCATGCAAAAACATCAAAGGGTCGACATGAAAGTTATCGTATTTGCGTTGCTCATTTTAAGTAGCTTAATCAGTGAAGCTCGTGTTCACAAATTTAATACTAATTCATTAAATTTTCCCGGATTCACAGTCCTCTCAGATTTTGAAATTCCTGAAGCGGAAGACGCTCCCTATTCTGAATATGAAAAACTCGACTCTTCCACAAATAGACAAGACACCTCAACGAGTTTTATTTTTAAATTTCATCCTACTGGCAATCACACCAAATACCAAACTCCTCAATGTGACAAAAATGCTTTAAAATCTCTGTTAAAGTCCGAGCATGGAAGTCCTCAATCACTCAGCCTTAGGTTTTCCCAGTGGTATGATCGTTGTGGCGACCAACTCCATGACTATGGTACCTTTGGCGCTTTACTTAAATCCCAAAGAATCAATTATGAGGCGAACAACAACCCACACATCATCCCCGTTCAGTTTACCCTTAGAAGCGGCATTCAGCTAAGAGGACTTTTAGGCATTAAAGACTTGGAAACTCCTCGTCCACTAGTGATTTCAAAATGTGGTATTTATTGTAATGCCGAGTCTACCTCTTCCGTAGACAACACCCTAATGCATCTTTTTGATGAATCGCCATTTAATGTTTTGGTCTTGGCCAACATTACCGGATCCGACTACTCACTGGACAACAAGGTTGTTGCGATGGGGGGATTTGAAGGTGGTGAACAAATGCTTCAGGCCGCAGAAATCATTATGCGAGACTATTCGACCATCAGACAAATCGTCTCGAAGGTGCATTTTCACGGCATATCTCTGGGTGGAAATGCAGCTCTTATGGCTGCCGTCTATGCTAGCCATACCAATATTCCAGTAGGATCCGCAATAGCCACTTGTCCTGTTGTAGATTTAGACTCCACCCTTACTAGTATTTTTGAGCCCGACGCACGAGGGTTCTTCTATAGACTCGTTACACTTTCCAATTTACGAAAAATATTTTTTCAAGTTCCCATATTAGGAGAATACCTTAACGCCGACGAACTCTACAAATGGGATAGCCGGGAGCTAAGAGAGGCCTTTCGCTCTACCGCATTTGAAAACTACCATCAATGGACTACAGAAGAGCCATGGGTACGCCCTCCCTTCGAGGGTACGGTGATAGATACCAAAGAGGAACTATGGCACCTCAATAACTTTATTGAGCACTCACAGAGAGTTTCCATTCCCACCTATGTCATTCACTCTTCCGATGATTTTTTAGTTCGTTCAGAGCTGAACGCATTTGCTCTAGAAAAAAAATTGAGCGAAAGACCCAATCCAAATATTGGTATCATCCCCTTACGCAGAGGCAACCATTGTGGCTTTAGCATGGGTATCGGGTGGGATGTCTATAGCTCCCTTTTAAGAGAGCTTGTCTTAAAGCATACAGAAGACACTGAGGACATTGATCGACCCACATTTGTTGACTTACCTGCTGATTTAAAATGGAAAAATTCAATTCATAGAGTGGAAAATCCTGATGAATTGGATCCAGAACGCTATACGATTGTAGACACTCAATTTGCAGTGGAAAACAACAAAGATCACGTACTACTTACCTTAAAAGTCTTCGACAAAAGAGCCTATAGGAAAGTGGCGGGAGGAAAAGTGCGCTTAAGGTGTCACAATAAGGATCCCTTCGATGGACAAAATTATTGCTACAAAGAAATGACCACTCAGATTCCTATGAGTGTTTTTAACCCACTTCAATTGCAACAAGTCTCTTCGAAATTTGAAGCCAGAAGAATGACTCGTTGGCTGAATGTGAATGCTAGAACCTTAACAGAGAACTTTGAAAGTATAATCGGAAAATCAACGTCTCCTATTACAGTAAAGTTTGATCGTCCGTATGATTTTAGATAGGCTCTAAAAGAGTTAGTTCCCCAAAAAGGAGAGGCCCGTGATCAAAGCCATAGTACAACTTCATATCCTAGTTCTAGCCTTTGTCATGATTCTATTTGTTAAGGGGAAATTGAATACCAATGGATTACCAGCACCTATTAAACAGGTACTAGGCTTAGAATCTAAAAAAGTACCTATAAATACCATTCGTGCCACTCGATCGGGTGACTAGATTTTGTTCGTCACATGAAAGAACTTCATTCCAGACTCAGTCAGTTCTAATCTATTGCTTGCTTGCCGCCCCAACTCTTGGGCATTGCCTTTGCTAAGCCAATACCTGGGTGAACTATGAAGAAGATTTGGCTAATGGCTGTCTTAATGGGTCTAAATGGACCTGTTTGGAGTGCTGGCTTAGAAACAACCGAATTTAAAACTATGGGACATGTGCCTTCTGGTGCATTTGACTGTACATTGATTGGCAAACACCGGCCAAATCATAGAAAGTTTGTATCCGACTTGCTCAACTTCCAGTCCAAAAGTCCAGATCAAATCGTTAATAACAGTTCGAAACACATTTTCAAGACTTACTCGAAAAACGGCAAGCACTGGGAAAGTAAATCCGGCAAATTGCTTGAACGCCTTATAGTTACTGGGCCTCAGGCCGTTGAAGCGGAATTATTTATATCCTCTGATTCCGCAAACAACTCCCTCACAGAGACCCGAAAATTTGGTGAACAATCCTACACTCTTTTAGCAACTGCAAATTGCCAGTCTAAAGCCAATAATCAGTAGTCAAACCCCTTAGCGTTTACTAAAATTTACATCGACTGTTCCATCTCGGGGGGAAGACATCTTGAAATCTATCGCTCTTACCGCGTTTTTGTTTTTTATGACTGGATTTGCTATCGAGTCCTTACATGCTGAACCATGGATCTCGAATCGTTATGCACAAAACTGCGCAGCCTGCCACGCTCCTGGTCGATTAAATTTACCCCCAGCGGGCCGTCGATGCACACTTTCCTGTCAGGGCTGCCACGTAAATCCAAACGGTGGTGGGTTGAGAAATGAATACGGAAAATGGAACCAACAGAGATGGTTGCGCAGTTTCAAAAATGAAAAGACTTTTGGACATAAGCGTATCCCCGCACCTCATTACAAACAGCCCTATATGAAAACAAAGCCAAAGAAGAATGGCGTTTACCCGATTAAAAACTTTACTGTTGTGAAGAACCCCTGGGTGCATGATTATCAGTTTACCAACAAAGTTTATAAGGACTGGCACAAAGATGCTAAAAGCAAACGAGAGTTTCTATCAAGAGTGCCTTATAACGACCCTTATCGCTTAGAACGTGATTTCGATACGACTGTTGGTGGAGATTTCCGATGGGTGTTTGGTTCGCTTAGCGGTGATGTTCCCGATACTGTAATAACTGATTACTCCTTTGGAATGGCCGCGGACCTTGGGGTTCGCATTCGTCCCGTAAGAGAAAAAATAAGCGCTGTTGTTGAGGCCAGGTTCTCAAATGGACCTCTCAACACCGAGCCTGAAGATCTTTTTACGAGCGATGCTTTTGTCCGATCTGCGTATATCATTGCCGATGATCTTTGGTACAACACTTACATTATGGGCGGCATCTACTTGCCAATGTTTGGTAATTACACTCCTGATCACACCCGCCTAGCGGCAGATATCTCAGGAATAAATCAAAATAGCACTCACAAAGGTGTCGGCATCGGAACTGCGCCTAACGTTCCCTTTGCAAACATAAACTACATTTCTAGCACTCTGAATAACCAAAGTGAATTTGCACAAGATGAAGGTGTCGTTATTAATGTGGGCGCTCGCGCTGTAACCTTGAGCTTGAGTGGACTACTTTCCTATTGGAATACAAAAGACTCATTTAACGACACCGAAAAAGAGATGATCGCCGCTTCTGGCGGATTCATGTATAAAGACATCATTGGAACTGGAGAAGTGATTAACTTCAACATTACCGATGGATCTAAAAACAAGGGCTTCGTGGGTACCATAGAGTTGAAGTATCGGGTGTGGCGTGAAAACTATCTAATGCTCAACTATGCCGAGTCGAACACCACTCGTGCTCGGGCTGAAGGTCAGGCCACAGAATCCATGTTAGGTGTAAAAAGCTTTTTATACCCTGGTAGCGAACTTGAGTTACTCTACATCAGTCGTTTTGAAAAACGTGAGTCAGGCACAGGATCAACGAATAACACCCAGCTGATACAACTTCAAGCTCACTTGTATTTCTAATATTTCTCTAGGATTTGCGCCAAACCTAGCTCAGAATCAATCGCAAGGACGGCCTCGATGGAGTCCTTGTTGATTTCGCCAAATATGTGAGGAAATTCTCCATTGGGCGTAGGTTCTCTCTTTACCTCCGAAGTTAATTTCCCAGTATCTATCACCAACAAAGTCAGACCCGATTTGTTTTTATAATATCTATCATAGACTCCCAAAACGGTCGATTTATCTGAGGCATGAATGAACCCCTCATCTTCAAAAGCGTTGGGTTTATACCCTTCCTTTGACTGTTGCTCTCGCCAAGTAGAACCCTCAGTTATGTGAAATATGTAGGACATTTGCTCCTCCCGATCCTAAAATTGTATCAAAATCATACGAAGAACTTTTAATCAAAGTCACGAAAATGACAGGGGATTCTCATAATGATTCATCTTAGCCTCACCTATTAAAGATGAGCAGGTACGAATTTTGAAATACTAAGGGATAATATAATTGTTGGGGGAACGTAATATGAATCTTAAGACCATCAGCGCATTTGCCATGACATCACTGCTTCTCATGTTATTTCAAAACTGTGATCAACAACAAATGGGATTTGAGAACTTAGAACAACCGACTCTAAGCGATGGCCAAGGAGATTCTAATGATGGTGGAAATAATGCCGCCGAAGAGCCTCTTGAAGTACTAGATCCTCCTGTTGACGAGGAACAGACCGGCCCCGGTGATATTGGAGATGGTGCTCCTGAAATTCCAGACATTACAGATCCAGATTATGATCCTGATGATCCGTATAACCCACCACCAGTAAGCTTTGCTGGATGTGATTCCTACATAGAAATGCCTTCAGATATGGTGGAGATACCTGCCAAAGACGAAAGTAAAATTTGTTATTATAAAAAGTTAATGGATCCCATCGCTAATCATAGTTCAGGCACTGCCGGAGAAGAAAGAGCTGCAGGGGTCATATCAGACAATCACAACGGAAGCGGATCCATTGAACCTTTCATATTAGCTGACGTAGATTTCGACTTTAAATTGTTGGGTCCACGCAAAGTGGCCTTTTCTGGAAAATTTGATGACCCTTTGGCTGAGATGAAAATTGATAACTATTTTCTTATTCAATTGCAAACAACATCCATGTCGGCCATGTGGGCTTATGGGACAGCTGACGCCGAGCCGAGTGGTGGCCGAATTATGGTCAACGATGAACCGGTTGAGAACTTCTATTCCTTTGCCCGAGGTGGTACAGCTACAGTTACAGCCATTGACGTTTCTAGCTCTGTTCCAGCTATGACGGATCTTAGTGTACAGTTTCGTGCGCTGGATTGTGGCGGATCTGCTGCCGGCTCGCACGTCTATGTGGTGTTCTACTAATTAAGAACCTTCACTTAGTACAACTTCATCCATCCTCTTAGCTTAGGCTCACTAGACTAAGGGGGAAAAATGTTTACCCCTCTGTTTGAATTTATTCAATTGTCCCTTTTTAGTTGAGTGAGACTCAGATGTTCACTACTTTATCGACTCACCCCAATTTAAGGAGTTTACGTGAGCATTACTGAAAAATCCTATCAAAACGAAAAGGTCTTAGGCCTACTCGGTAAAATCTACCAAGAAGAAATGGCCGGAGTGACTCGCTATTTGCATTATTCTTTTATGATCATGGGACACAATCGTATTCCCATTCAAAAGTGGTTTCGCGCCAATGCCACTGAGTCTATGGACCACGCAACTATCATCGGCGAAAAGATTACAAGCCTGGGCGGACACCCTCCCATGGTCGCTGCAACCACGACAGAGTCTAACAATCACTCCGTACAACAGTTACTCGAAGAGTCGCTCACTATGGAACAAGTGGCTGTGGACTTGTATAAAGAGTTGGTTACAGTTGCTGAGGATTGCAAGGATATCGCTCTTGAAGAGCTAGCTCGTCAATTCGTTAAAGACGAAATCGAACACGCCGACGAGGTTCGTAAAATGATGCGTCAGCCAGACACTCCCTAAATTTAAAATTCTATTGGAGTTTAAAAAAGGCCACTGGAAAGTGGCCTTTTTTATTTTCAGTTGGCAGTTAGGGAAAGAATGTATTCTTCTAAGAGGAGCAGGTTTTCATCAGACACTGGAGTACCTCGGGGGGGCATGAAACCTGTAGCGATCACCTCATGGAGAAGGCTTTTTTCCAAATCGCCAGCAACAATGAGCTCGTCCACCAGTTCACGCGTGGAAAGGTCAATACCGGCTCGAGGCCTCTCCGAGTTGTGGCATCTTATACAGCTAGCTTGAATGACTCTTTCGTTCACCATGCTAAATAACTCATCGGATGTTAAGGGGGCTTCTCCCTGTTCCCCAGGCGTTTGTGCGGCTTTGTCACCACTGTCTCCAATTCCTGGAATATTATTGCTTTGAGAATGACTGGATTCCTGACAACCCAATGTGAATAGTAATACGATCAATATAAAATTTTTCATCACGGCCCCCTTCTTGTGATTTTCGCTCTCGTTGAGCTGGGCCCAATGTCGTCAATTGGTAAAGATTTGCAAAGACGCTATATTTGTGAACATATGTTGCTGTAAGTGGTACACTTGAAGACATGAATGTCAGTGAATTAAAAGTTAAGGACTTAGAACTCTTGCTGGATGTGGTCCGCTTTGGCTCTCTCCGTGAAGCCGCGCGCTCAAAAAAGATTTTACCCAGCCAAGTCTCAAGAAGCATACAAGCTCTCGAAGCACGGATGGGTCAGAAGCTGTTAGACCGATCCATCAAGGGTGTGCAACTCACACCCTATGGCCATTCGGTATTACCAAAAATTAGGAAGATCTGTGAACTCACAGAACAATTGGAAGATTCCCAACCCGATTTAGAAGAGGCCCGAATTACATTGGCATCCACTGCATTCCTATCTAGTTATGTTTTCCCTATGGCACTGACTCGGATGAAGAGCCATAACAGTTACCGTATCATTGAGCTATCCCCCTCGCAGATCTTGCCTGTGGGCTTAAGGAATGTTTTTAGCGCGGCTCTTCATCTGCAAAAGGTCGAATGGCCTTCTACGTGGATCAGTGAAAAGGTGGGCCACATTGATTACGTACTCGTAGCGAGACCGAACCACCCATTGTTTAACTCCTCCTCTAAGCAAGAGTTTTTGAAATATCCTTTTGTGTATCCCGTCTACTGGGAAGGCAATGCCCTTCATTGGGGAAATGATAACTTTCCAGTAAAGATTAAAAAGCGCTTGCGTGGAACTGAGACCTCCACAGTGACGGCCGCTTTAGAAATAGTGACCTATTCCAATGAACTTGGGTTTGTGCCTCGCCTCAGTGTGGTTGAGATGCTACGAAAGAAGATTCTCAAGGAAGTACCTATTCCGCCGCGATATCGGTTCGAGCAGCCGGTTTTCCTGTCTGTGAAAGCCGACCGTATAAAACAGGCCTGGTTAGCGGAAATGCGAGAGCAACTGTCCGAAATTTTGTAGAATTTTCGAATTGGGCACCGCATTATGATGAGGCCACCCACCAAAACCATTGCCAACTGGGCCCCGTTTTTTTAAGAATGGTCGTTCACGTAAAAACCGCTGCGGAGAGGTGGCAGAGTGGTTGAATGCACCGGTCTTGAAAACCGGCGAGCGTTAATAGCGTTCCGTGAGTTCGAATCTCACCCTCTCCGCCAAATTAATAAAAGGCACCTTATGGTGCCTTTTTTAATTTCTTCGAGGGTTGAGGAGTTGAACAATCACCGAGTTCGACAAAAATAGCAGGAGGCTATTTTTGAGAGGAGCGAGCTTCAGCTCGCGAGCAGGAGGGCAGGAGCCCGACGTCCATCTCACCCTCTCTTCCAGGTAAGATCTACCCTACCCAGCCACCTTCCTTGCTTAAAGTTGTAATCTATGGGAACAACTCGCCATGAAAAATTATAAATTATTAGTTATTGCTTTTACTCTCATTACAGCTTCATGTGCCTCAAAGCCGATTAAGAAGTTTGACTCTAGCCGCCCGGTAACCGTTGATAGAGCCTTCTTTGGCCCATCAGTAAAGCAAGATGGTCAATATTTTGAATTTGATCAATTGGTCGACAGCCTTGGCGAAAACAAACGTGTTGAAAAAAAGCTTAAAAAGACTCCCATATTTTTTTGGAGTGGAGCCATTTTAACAGTGGCTGGTGTAACCACCCTTGTACAGTCAGATAACAGTGATTCACGACTCACTGGAGCAGCAGTCTGGCTTGGTGGCTTTTCTTTGATGCGGCTAGCATCCAAACAAATTCTTGATATCGGTGAAATGCACAATCAAAAGCTCAAAGGACAGCCGAACAGCGATCCCAAAAATGAAATAGGTTTTATGCCTGTCATAAATGATGGTAAGGGACTTTTGCTGCTCTCATTAAGCCGAGAATTCTAAACCTGCGTTACGAGCTCCCTCTCCCGCGACCTCGCAAAGCAAACAAGTGACAGCCTCCCAACTACTGGCTGTCCACAACCACGCTTTCGTCGTATTTGGGGCCATGCCATTCATAATTGTTTTCACGACTGAGCTTCTTCGATAGATCTTCGTCGATTTCAAAATCGATTTTATCGGCATTGGTTTGTTTATAAACTAAATAAGGATCATAAGAGGTCCCTCCCGATTGAGGCTCACCTCTTCCGCCGATCTTCACAATGTCAGTTAATCCATCTTTATTGTAATCCTCAAAATAGCCATCTATTTCTTTTGAGAAATGTACCTTCGCTTCTTCGGGTGAAACTTTTAAAAGAGTGGTTTTAAAAACATAGTTGCTCGGTTCTTCCCGAAAATAAAACGCCTTGTCACCACTACTATTTAAACCTACCAGCGCAAAATATTTAGACCCCTGACTTTTATTCTTTAAGCCATCTAATTTTCGGCCACAGAGATTTGAAAAGGTCCCAATTTTTTTGCCTTCAGATGAAAAAACTAACGTTTCATAATCACAAAATTCTCCGTACCCGTGTCCCTCAACAGAAAACTTGTGACCTGCTAGACTGAACTCCTTAGAAAAAATAATTTTCATCCCATTTTCCAAAGCAACCTTTGGCATTACTGATTTTTCGAGTTTCACCTCTTGTTGAGGCTCTTTCTTGGAGTCTTTTTCTACTTTATCTTGCTTGCAGCCAAAATTTAGAGTGGCCATTAAACCCACTAAAATCATAATCCTCATAATCAACCTCCATAACTTCTTCATACTTCTTTAAAAGGTGACGGTCTCTCCTCCAATTAGGAGGCAAACAGCCTTCGACAGAGGAGATTCGGACGCTTCTCTTCTATGCTACGAATCAACTTATCTCGCCTTTGCAAAATGGGTTCAACGTCAATATCGATGTCTTTAAAATCGGACGCTTTTAAATCAATAAGTCGATCTAGAATCTCACCTTCCGGAAAAAGTTCTTCCTGCATTCTGATTTCAATTCTCGAGTCAAACCTTCTCCATTGCTCATCTGTTAAAATACCCATTGAAAGACCGTGATCAATAGCCACAAACAGTTCGCCTATGCGAGTGAACCAGTTTCTACCATGGCGATCCCTATTATCGAGAAGATAATCTAACAGCCACATTTTTTCATGAGCTTTCGGATATCCCGAAATCCGAAACTCAACTTTTGGATCGAGACCATCGTGGTTCTCCACAGCGTCTCGAATAAAATACTGGAAGGGTCCATTCCCAAACCCGAAGATATCAATTTCAACTGTCAATGGAACAATATTTAATCCTAATAGTTTATCTAGCTTATAAGCTAAAATCTCTCGCTCAGTCGATTGGCCATCTCTTTTAAAAACTCCAAAAACTTCCATATCGCCGACTTTGAATTTTAATGGGCCAGTCCGACCTGGAAGTATACCAGCTAAATTTAAATCAGCAGATTGGAAGCTTGTTATCAACAGCTGCTCTAGTGCTTCAGCTCTAGTGTGTTGCCCAGCCTCTCGCAAAGTCCAAATGGCCTCCTGATAGCGCTGGTCGTTTTCGTACAAGTCGGCAAGAGCCAAATAGAGATCTAGCTTTGCATTACTGGAACCGGGCGTATTTTGAATGAGCGCTTCGACCTGTCCTATGGAATGTAGGGCGTTTTCTTCCTGAGCAAAACTGAAACTGCCAATAAATGTCAAAAAGGTGAATAGTAGATATACACCCACTATGAGCCATTTCTCTCTGAATTCGTAAACATTCCGCATTCGCATAAGTGGCCTATTTGACTGCAAAACACTTGCCTTAAAGGTGCCAAGTCCCTTTTTCCGTTGCCCCGCATTCTGGAAGGTCACCCCACAAAAAATGCGTTAATCTACCCATAATGAATATCCAGCTAGATCACATTGTATGGGCTCACCCACATCTCGAGTTAGGCAACCAAAATTTCTCCGAACAAACCGGAGTCACACCCCGATTGGGCGGACAACATTTGGATCTTGGCACCCACAACTCATTAGTTTCACTGGGTTCCGATTCCTATCTGGAGCTCATCAGTCCCGATCCCACAAATAAAGTACCAGGAGGTGTTCAGGTTCTCGGAATTGGAGAAGTCACTCAACCAAAGATCGTCGGCTGGGCCATCAGTGTACCTTTACAAGAGATTCAACAAAAGCTCCGTCAATCGGGGTTTGCTGTATCAGAAATTGGATCTGGTTCTCGACGAACTCCTGAAAATATTAAGTTGAAGTGGAATTATATCTTTTTAGAAGAACCTGAGTTTAATGAAACACCGCAGATTGCACCCTTTTTTATTCAATGGCTCGGCGAAAACCCCGCACACAACAGCCCCAGGGGTTGTACTTTGGATAACTTCTGGGCCGAACACCCCCACCCAGATAGATTTCGAAAGCTATTCGATACTCTTGATTTTCCAATGCAAATTGACCAAGGCCCTACACCTCAACTCAGGGCCGTTGTAACATCTGACAAAAATTCCATCGAAATTTGATTAAAGATATCAAGTCCCCTTTTCCGTCGCTGTGCAATACTATAGATGACGGCCACCCAACGCCTTGCCTTCTTCGTCGAAGCCCTTCAACCTAGTTCCATGACTGAATTTATGGACCAAAATTTTACCACCGATAGCGACCTGAACTTGAACCAATTAGAAAATACGGAGTTCGAGGGATGTAAATTTATTGATCTTGATTTTGAAGAACTGTCTCTTCGATCCAGTAAATTTATAGATTGTGAGTTTATAAAGTGCAGCTTGAGTCAGGTAAAACTAGTGAATACCACCTTCCGCGAAGTGCGCTTTGAAAGCTGCCGACTCATGGGCGTGAATTGGTCGGACGCTCAGTCTTTAGTGGATGGCAAATTTGAAAGCTGTAAATTGGATTACTCTATTTTTCAGGGAATGGACCTAAGAGGCTCTTCCTTTCTGGACTGCTCGGCCAAGGACGTAGACTTTTCAACGACCAATCTCTCTGGTACGGCTTTCACAGGAACCCTTTTGGAGAATGCTAATTTTCATCGCTCGGATCTTAGAAATGCCGATTTGAGAAATGCCACTCGCTATTTTATTGACCCCAATTACACAAAGCTAAAAGGTCTAAAGGTGGACTTTCCAGAGGCGTCTTCTTTTTTGGTAGCACTTGGACTAGATGTGGATTTTAACTATTGATTGGTTGCGAGGAGTTAACACCCCCTCGCAACTATTGGATCTCTATTGTTCGGTAAGATCTACAACAACCTGATCTTGTAAAGTGTTACGGCCGAGATCATCAACGGCAAAGAAATCAAACCGGTAAGTGGATCCCATTGGCAGAAACAAGCTACGCTGGGTATTTAAAAAAACAGATTTTAAGATAACGCTTTCTCCTCTAACCTTAGGCATTAGGATTCGCTTATAGGTGTCCTCTGTAGAATCTAAAATATGATTCATATAGAACTTACCTTCACGCTCGGTATCGTAATGATTTACATTAATCGTTGCTACATTTAATACCGTTCTTTGTCCTGGATGTAATTTAAAATCTACAGCTTGTTCATTGGCGGAAAACTCATAACTCAATCCTGGTCGTTCTCTGAGCGAACGCGCCTTTAATATAACCCGACGTCCGCTGTGATTGAGGCGATAAAAGTTAGGAACCCAACCAATAGAGGATGTATTTTGGCCCTCTTCTATTCGAGTGGCTTCAATGGAAACTCTAGAATATCCATCAATCCAAGGGTTAGCTCTGTAGTTGATAAGCATATAGTGGTTATCAATCATTTCGTACCTTGGGGCACCATCTACAAATTTTACATCCACAGTACCTAGAGTGTCGGGCACAATAAAATTCCCTGATGAGCGCCTTCCCTCTGGAACATCGTATGTTCTACTGTGTAAGTCAGCAACATCGGGATGCACTTCCTCTAACTTAACTTCTCCAGCTGGGAGAATATAAAAATGGGAGACCGACCGCGCAAACCTAGGATCAATTATGGTTTCAAAAGTTATATTTTCCTCAACGGAACTTAACTTTATTTTAACCTCTGGTCCAAAATCCACATCATAAAATTCGTCATCCCAAAAAGGATTAAACGAGGAAAGCTTCAATTCTTTAAGCTGTAGAGGCTCAATAACAACTCCACAATAATCGACTCTATAGTAGTAAGCGCCTCTATAACGAATATTCAAGCAGCCCCTTCCAGCAGCTACATCCTGAACTTCATCCAGTTGAAATTGTTTTGTTTGCCCGTCGATCGAAAAATGAAAAGACAGTTTATCTAATTCAATTCGATAACTAAGAAACACCGGATCGGGTATTGAAATTTTCAATCTACCCAGTCTTTCCGTTGGATTTACCTCATTAGCAAATGCTGTTCCCATGAAAGCCAGTGACAACACGGCCCCTAATACTAAACGTATCATTATCCCCCCTATAGAATTGGGGGCAATTTAAGCATATTGAAATTCAGTAAACAACAAAGTTTATTGATTGGTTGCCCGCTCCATTGGAGAAAGCCGCTTCCGCAATACAAGCGCTTATGCCTTTTAACTGGGCAATACTCTACTCAAGCCTGTTACTTTTTAAGAAAAGTCAGCTCATTTCCATCATTTGCGAAACTCGAATTTCCCCGCCCATTTTTAGAAACGGATCGGATTTAGCAATCTCCACAGCTTCATCAAGCGTATCCACCTTAATCACAGCAAAACCGTTCATGCCTGTTCCGGTGGTGTCATCTTTAACAGTTTCAGCTGTTACAATTTTGGATTGTGGCAAAGGAGTTCCCGGGTTGACCACTTTATCGCCAAGCCCTTGCACCCAGGCTTTCCAGGCTTCCATGTGAGCCATACCTTCTTCTTTTGAAGCCGGTGGATTTCCTCCAAAATATCCAATCATAAACTGAGCCATAATAGATCCTTTTTTAATTTCTCGCGTCTAATTCTAGTAGAAATTTAATTAAGTTAAAGAATGTATTTTAAAATCCAGCCCAAAGTGCCTACTCACCACTACCCAAAAAGAAACTATCCCCCCACCGGGCCTCATGATAGCTTTTGTTAATGATCTCTTACGCTCGACTGAAATTACTGGCGCTTTGTCTTTTCTGGTGTTTAACATCCACGGCAGAGTTACCCATTGGTATTTACGAAGGTCTTCTGGGAAATTCCGGCGCCGCCCTAAGTGACTCCACCGCACCCTCAATGTATAACGCCAGTTTACTCGCCCGCAGAAAAGTGGGGGGGTACAGCTATTCGGGCTCCACTCTTGAAACAACTACGCTAAGTATTGATTCTGAAAAATCCACCTCCTCCACTCTCGTGCCCGGTTATATGAGTTCGGTAATGATTGGAGAGTTTTATAATCATGAGCTCTATGTCGTTCCACTTCTAGAGACCCAACTGAATTTGGATTTCGTTAATTCAGATGCATCAAACACCTATAGCACCAACACAATTTTAAATCTCACCTCCATACGGGTAGGCTACTCCTTTGCATTTAGACGTTTCCCTTTTGCATTTGGTTTTACCGCCGTATCCACTGAACAAAAAACAGATAGCATTTCCGAAGCCAATCCTATCTCTTCCGATGATTTAATCTCCGTCTCAAAGACTGAGTCACTAGCTAAGTCCCTTGACGTGGCTTTTACTTTTTCAGGTCATCACCAATTTGGGGGATATACATTTGGTTATCAATATCTTTCCAGAGCTTGGCGATTGACAGAGTCCGCCGATGCAGAACTGACCACCTATTTGCCGGGCACGGCCAGCACTCTCACTAAATCCACCTCGAGCGTCAATCAAACACCCCCAAGTTCTCTTTCGTCTGAACTGCGTATCGGCCAGGGGTTTTTCTCTAACGGACACGAGTTTACAACCGACACTTTTTTGTCAGAAGATCCGGAAAAACAAAACAGCTATGATACCTATCAAAGTTTTGGCTACCGCATGGTTTCAAAAAACGAGCATCAAGTGCTTGTTGGTTTTAGACAAAAGCTGGGCGTAGGCATAAAACATTTTGGCCAGGCCTCTTATTATTCCTGTGGATATTCGTGGAAAAACCGTGGGAATCGATCTGTAGTAGGGCTCTACTACAGCATCGATGAATCGGACAATTTCTCTTCCAGTGCTGGGATAACCTTTGGAAGTGAATACTTTTTTTAAATTAGGAAATCACTTCCAAGCCATTCATGTAAGGCTGCAGAACTTTTGGCACTTTTATACTACCATCTTCTTGTTGATAATTTTCTAGTACAGCAATCCAGGTTCTACCTACAGCTAGTCCCGATCCATTCAATGTATGGACAAACTGAGGCTTTCCTCCGGCATCCCTAAACCTAATGTTGGCGCGACGAGCTTGGAAATCCTCAAAGTTACTGCAGGAACTGATCTCTCTATAGGAATCTTGGCCAGGAAGCCAAACTTCAAGATCATAACATTTTGCAGCTCCGAAACTAATATCACCGGAACAAAGTGCCATCCGCTTATAGGGAAGCTCTAACATTTCCAAAATCTTCTCTGCATTTTGCGTGAGCTTTTCATGCTCTTCGTAGCTTTCCTCTGGACGGGTAAACTTCACTAGCTCCACTTTGTAGAATTGGTGCTGGCGAAAAAGCCCTTTTGTGTCTTTGCCATAGCTTCCAGCTTCTGCTCGAAAACAGGGAGTGAAGGCTGTGAACGTTTCTGGAAGCTGCTTTGCCTCCAATATTTCATTGGCGAAATAATTGGTTACGGAAATTTCTGCAGTGGCTATTAAGCAATAACCGGTACCCGTCACTTCAAATTGCTCTTCTTTAAACTTTGGAAACTGAGTGGTTCCAAACATACTGTTTGCGTTCACCATAAGCGGTGTGCTGATTTCACTATAGCCGTGCTCACGAGTATGTACATCTAACATAAATTGCCCGAGGGCTCTTTCTAAAAATGCTCCCGCACCCTTAAGATAGCTAAATCTCGCGCCCGTCACTTTTGCGGCTCTCTCAAAATCAACAATTCCAAGAGCTTCCCCTAAATCCGCATGATCTTTGGCTTTAAAACCTAGGTTTGCAGGAGTACCGACCGTTTTTTCTTCACGGTTGTCTTCTTCGCTGCCACCTTCGGGCGTGGAGGGATGCAAATGGTTCGGCATCCCCGCTAGCAGATCTTTAACTTTTTCACCAACACCTTCAGCCTCTTTCATCAGCTCTTTTACAGAACCTGCCACCTTCTGCATCTGATTAATGAGCTCAGTGGCATCCTCTTTGTTCTTCTTAAGCTGGGCAATTTCTTTACCCATTTTATTTTGTTCGGACTTGGCCTCATCTGCCTGCTGAACTTTTTGCTTACGTGTGGTGTTTAAATCTAATACCTGATCCACTAAACCCGGGTCTTCTCCCCGTGCTTTTAAAGACGCTCTATAGTGATCGGCATAGCCGAGACCAGTATCTGCAAAGGGATCGTTTTTTTCTAAACGTTTAATGTCGATCATTAATCTACGCTCCTGGGGCGATAAGGATGTACATCTTTAACAAAAATCCTAATAAAATACAAAAGGCATCGAATAGAAGTATAGACATTAACTTCCAGGATTTAGCAATTTTTAAAAAGGCTCCAAGAATAGTAACAGAAACAAATATAAATGAAAAAGTTCCAAAACCAAAAGCCTCCTGGCCAATAAGTGCAAAGGTCACCCCGAGCATGCCACCAGTGAAAACTTTAACCATCAGGGTGAACATCTGAATCATTGAAGACTTCGCCTGCTTCTGCGCTCCCTGCATTACACCATTCATATCTAAAGCCATGCGTCCTCCTTGATTCTCTAACAACTACTAATCTAGTGGGGTCTATTTCCCCTGTAAAGCGAGTATTTTTCTTTTGATCTGACCTCTATCAGGTGCACCCGGCTCCAATGCCAGATACTTTTCATAGGAAAGAACGGCCTTCGAGTACTCACCCTTAGTCTCATAGATGGAACCCTGCTCCTTCCAAATGGGCGAGTATCCACTTTCCACTTCAGCGGCCCTATTTAACATTTTTATGGCAATGTCCAATTGTCCCGACAAACGGTAGCATCTCGACATATTGACGTAACTAACAGCCCCAAGATTTTGTCTTTTAATGGCCTCTCCATATTCCCGCGTACAAAGAGAATATTTTTTTGTTTTCAAATAAGCTTCTGCTGCCAGTAAATAGGATTCCGGAAGATTAGGATTCACCCGTCGTTCTTCTTTGGATTGCCTCAGCGCCTCTTTATAATCCCGCGACAATAATGCGGTTCTACCCATATAGTAATGCACCAATGGATACCTAGGATTAACTGCCAATACTCGATCAAATTGTTTTCGAGCCAGGTCGTACTTTTTGGTTTGTAGATAGACAAGACCGGCTTCAAACATCGCCGTGGGATCCGAAGGATCAATGGCCGCTCCGTTTAGAAACGAATCCAAGGCACCTTGAAAATCCGATTGAGCTTTTAATGCTTTCCCTAAACCCAAATGGGCATCTTTAATTTTATTTTCGATCTGAATGACATTATAAAACGCTTGAGAAGCATCTCCATATCTTTCCGCCTTCAAAAGTATATTCGCTAGTGCCATTCGATACTCGATGATCAAGGGATATTTTTCTACCAAACCCTGAAGATAAGAAACCCCAGCATCTGGACCTTGAATTTCTGCCAAGGCAGAGGCCAAAGTGGTTTGAGCTTCCCTGTTGTTAGAATCAATCTCTACAGCCGTATTTGCCGAAGCATAGGCTTTGTTATAATCTCGCAAGGACAAATAAGCCTTAGCCATGAGAATATGAGTTTTTGTATCGACCTCATAAAGCTTCAATGCCTTTTCACCGTAGCTAATCGTAGCCTGAGGGTTATTCGCAATAAATTGGACATTGGCCAGCCCATAGTAGACTTCAAAGTTATTTGGGGAAATCTTGTTGGCTTTTTCTAAAATTTTATTGGCCGATAGAAAATCAAATTGGATGGCATAAAATTCGGCCAACGTAACATAGGCTTCAATCAACTTATAGTCCGACTGAATAGCTCTGTTTAACCAGGTGATGGCATCGGTGGTCATGCCCAATTTAAACATGGCTTGCCCAGACTTCATGGCAGCCCTTGCACTAGTAGTATCTAATTTATAAGCCGCCTGATATTGAGCATAGGCTTCCTCTAAGTTACCTTCGCGATAAAATTGATCCCCAACGGAAATCAATCGTGTCACATCCACTTGCGTTCCTGAAAGAACTTTTTCTCCACCTAAACTCATCAGCATCTCTTTTGCTGAAATATTGGTTGGATCAATGGCATAGGATTTTTGGGCAAACGTTTTGGCATCATCCATTCTCTGATATCGGCCTGAAATTTCGGCCAACGCTAAATAGGCCCGGCCTAACAGTTCCTTAGGAGCCTCCACTTTTGATTGGGACAGAACGGGACGCAACCATCCATTGGCGTTTTCGATACGATTAAAATGTCTGTACTCAATGATGCCCAAGTTCAGTTTTGAAATCGTATGTCTTTGCCCCGTGGCTTTTAAAATTTGATTATAGATGTTCGCAGCCGCACTATATTTTTGCACCTTCATCTGAAGTTCGGCCTCGAAAGAGAACACACGCATCCACTGTGGTAGAAGCTCTTGAGCGGATCTAACGTAACCGATAGCTGTGTAAACATCTCTGGGATCCGTAAGCTGTTTCGCTTTGAAATAATAAAATGCTACAGGCTGAGCATTTCCGTTATTTCCATTAAGCACCGAGTTGGTAAGAAGTGAGGCTTCCTCTAACTGGCCCTTGATCATGAGTTCAGCCACCTTACATGTATTTGCATCCATCCCACCCGGCTGCAATCCCGCGACCACTTGGGTGGCACGAGTCAATCTTCGCAAGTCTTTCTGACTTTGAGATGTGTACGGCCAAAGCTCATAATAAGTGAGGCAAAGCCATGACCAAGCTCCTGGATCACGGGGTTCATACTCCAAAGAGAGAACGATATCTTGCATAGCTTTTTTATAAGTCGGAAGCGTGTCCAATAAGTAGTTTTGAGTCCCGCTAACGAGTTTTTGTTTCGCTAGCGCTTCTGCATTTGGCGGTCTTTGCTCTAGCTTTCTAGGAAAAGCTAAACCTTCACCGGATGTCTTTGGCCCCTCCCCTTCTTCCAGCAACAATAGAATTGAGAGTCCTAACGTTAATATCAATAGCATCGCTAGTAAGGGTTTTCGGGAGGCTTTCTTCTTAGCTCGTTTTTCCACTTTCTTTTGATCCGTGAGATGGATCACTTCACTTTTATTTTGAATGGGTCGAGTGATGCGACTGGCTCGATTTACCTTATTGCCACTGCCGTCACTTTTCTCTTTGGAATCACTTTTAAAATTTGCGACTTCAAACTCTTCTTCTTCATCATTTCCAAAATCAAAAGCATCCACACTTCGACTCACAGGATCTGCAACCACTTCCTCCGTCCCTGCAGTCTGAGATGCTTTAGAGGGATCATCCGACGACGCTTTTTCACCAGTGACTTCTTTCTCTTCTTCTGGACGGTCTATTTGATCCAATCGTTCCGTTCGCTCATCAATGTCGGCAATACCACCAGATAAGGCCATCAAAATTTGATCATAAAACGCGGGATCGTGAGAAATGGGATACCATTCATTACCTGGGTATTTAGAGATTTGCTCTTCGCCGGAGAAAACCCCTTCACCGATGCGCCGAAGAATATCTTCAGTTGTATAGGGGCCACGGATTCGACCATTTTCATCCCGGACCACCCACTGTTGTTTTGCCACGCTTCTCCCCCGCTCAGATGCTCACTGTTTTAGCATGCCGTAGCTACGGGAATGGTTCCAAATTGGGGATCCTCCCCAGGTTGGAACCAAGCCCTTTAAGCATCTAATTTTATTATACTTTTGCTTATATAGCTGCGGAGACTTTCAGTTCTGGACCCAAGGTGGGATTGATGCACAGCATGAGCTGATCTGAGCTCCAATTTAATTGAAACTCACTCGTCTTATTTTGGCACAAGCTTTGCCTATAAGAGTGTGCAAAGCCGGGGGGACTTGTGACTAAATATCTAATCGCACTTTACATACTCATTGTACTTACTATAGCAGGGACCGTTCGCGCCCATACAGTCATCACGACTTCTGGAGTGAAGTACCTTTCTATTGACCCCGCTTCTATTACTTTTAATGAAGACACTTATGCGCTTTATATCAGTGGCGATCTTTCCGTCGGATGTGACCAATACCCCAAACCCCTGTTCACTCCTACGGAAGATCGTAACACTGTAATATTAAAAATCTTTGTACAAGATGACTTTGCCTGCACGTCTCAACAGACAGGTTTTTACGATTTGGTTTTTGACCTGCGCTCACAGCTACAGCTCAACGACATTCGCTGGGACGAATCTTTAAAAATTAAAATTGGAGAAACCGGTGAAGTGATCACCATTGATCCCGTAAACTTTGATGGTTCTTTCCCTTTTTTCGACACGGTTCTCGAAGGGCAATTAATTTCAAATGGCCTAGGTCAGTATTATTTATTAGTTGAGCTCGAAGGCTCCACTGTCGCCTATCAGTTACAACTTAATGAACCTATGAATGTTAAACATTTAGAAAATTACCTCAACGAGTACGTTTCCGTTTCCGGTTATGTTTTTGAATACAGCGTACCCGATTTGATTTTAAAAGGTTCGGACAGAGGCATGGCAAAAACTAAATCTCCACGACTGTGGGTGTCTGGTTTAAGTTCAAGTCTCCCGTGACCCCCCCAAATACCTACCCCAAACCCCTTTTAGACCCTGTTCTTCCCCAAGGAGCAGGGTTTATTTTTTTTAGGGAATGGTCAGTCAGAGTGAAGTTACTCTGAAACTCTTTTTATTTCAGCACCTAGAGATTGGAGCTTTTTCTCAAGTTGGTCGTATCCACGATCTAAATGATAAATTCGACTTACAACGGTTTCACCTTTTGCTACGAGTCCCGCTAACACCAAGCAGGCACTAGCTCGAAGATCTGTAGCCATTACCGGAGCTCCCGTCAGCTGCCCTTTTTCGCCTCGGATAACTGCGACGCGTGTTTTTGGCGTTATATCCGCGTTCATTCGGGTCAACTCTTGAACATGCATAAATCGATTTTCAAAAACACTTTCGGTGATCAAGCTGGTGCCATCTGCTTGAGTCATCAAAGCCATATATTGGGCTTGTAGATCCGTTGGAAAACCTGGATGAGGAGATGTAGTTACATCCACGGCACGCCATTGAGATTGGGGCCTAACAGTGACTTCACCATACCCCGTATCCACTTTAAATCCAGCTTCGCGCAAAACAGCTATCAGAGGCTGTAAATCCTGCGGTTCACAGTTTGTAACAGTGACTTCTCCTCCGGTAATTGCACCCGCAATGAGTAATGTACCAGCTTCAATACGATCGGGAATAATTCTATGCTGTGCCGGCTTCAACTGATCGACACCCTTTATTGTTAAAATTCCCGTGCCCACTCCCGAAATCTGAGCACCCATCTTAATAAGATAGTTGCATAGATCTACCACTTCTGGCTCTTTAGCCGCGTTTTCAATGACCGTCTCACCTTTTGCTAAGACCGCCGCCATAAGAGCATTTTCGGTTCCGCCTACTGTGGCGGTTTCGAAAAGGATCCTTCCACCTTTAAGTCCACCTTCAGCGCTGGCAATAATATAGCCCTCTGCTATGTCCACCGTTGCACCTAATGCTTCCATAGCTTCTAAGTGCATATTTACGGGGCGAGTCCCAATGGCACAACCACCCGGCAAACTGACTTTAGCTTCACCATAACGAGCTAACAGTGGTCCTAAAACCAAAACACTGGCTCTCATTTTTCTTACATAGTCGTAATGAGCTAGCTTTTCCTTGGGCTCCTCGACTTCTACAGAAAGCACTCCAGCTTCATATTGAGTGGTGCAACCCAAAGACTCTAAAATAACTTGAGTGGACTTAATATCTAATAGATCCGGTACGTTTTCAAAACGATGTTTCCCATCAGCAAGAAGAGAACTAAATACTATCGGTAAAACGGCATTTTTTGCTCCACTTGCGGAGACCCGACCATTGAGAGTGTTTCCACCCTTCACCCACATTTTATCCATTTAAAATCTCACTTTCGAGAAATCACCAAGATGCGATCCTGCTGATTGTAGTCCTGTATCACTTCCACTTGCGCTTCTGGGGCGATGGACTGCGCCTTTTGCTTCAGTCGCTCCCCCTGATTGTAACCCATTTCAAAAACAACCACTTGAGGGTTGAGTGACCAAGCCACCTCTAACCATTTTTCAGGCAAGGCGTAACCTTGATCCTCACAAAATAATGCCGTTGATGGCTCAAACTCTCTGACATCGGAAGCCACGTTTTGATCGGACTCGGCAATATAAGGTGGATTGGCAACCACCACATCCACTCGCCCTTCAAAGTTTTGAGGCAATTGGTCCATTGTGATAGTAGATGCGTCTTGTTCTAAAAACTCCACTCGATCCAATACAGATAAATCTTCACCATTGCCTTTGGCGACACCGATGGCCTCGGAGGACACATCCACTAAAAGCGACCTTGAACTCTCCAGCTTCTTTGCCAAAGTAAGTCCTATGCAGCCAGAACCCGTTCCAAGGTCTATAAAATGCATATCTTCCTTCAAGCTTCCCGCTTTCACGCAGTCCAACACTTGGTCCACGATCAGTTCTGTTTCAGGCCGTGGAATGAGGACCGAAGAATTCACCTTATAAGGAAATCCGTAAAACTCGCGTTCCCCGGTAATGTAGGCCACCGGTTCGCCCTGACCTCTACGCTTAATTAATGGACGCAGCTGATCCAATTCTTGCTCCGTCATAATTCTTTCAAAATTTACGTATAGATCGATGCGTTCTAAACCCAAAGCGTGATGGAAAAGGTATTCCGTATCCACTCGAGGGTTATCTAACCCTTTAGCTTTAAAAAAATGTACTGTCTTGTCTAAAGTTTCTTTTAAAGTCATTACCCCTGCTCCGACTGACGCTTAAGGGCTTCCGCTTGATAATAAGCCACCACAGCATCTATAACCTCGTTCATATCCCCATCCATAATTGCGTTTAGAGAATGAACCGTCAAACCAATGCGATGATCCGTCAATCTGGACTGAGGAAAGTTATAGGTACGGATCCGTTCAGAGCGATCACCCGTTCCTATTTGCGAAAGTCGCTGATCAGAGTCCTCTTTACGTTTTTTCTCTTCTTCAATTTGCACCAAACGGGAGTAAAGTACCTTTAATGCTTGTTCCTTGTTTGAGAGCTGGGATTTACCGTCCTGGCAAGTGACAACCAAGCCAGTAGGAACATGGGTGATCCGAACAGCGGAATCCGTGGTGTTCACCGACTGCCCACCGTGACCAGAAGACCTATAGGTATCGATTCTTAAATCATTTGGATCTACTTTGACGTCCACTTCTTCGGCTTCAGGTATAACCGCCACTGTCACAGTCGACGTGTGAACGCGACCTTGGGATTCAGTTTTAGGAACCCTTTGAACTCGGTGCACGCCACTTTCAAATTTCATGGTGGAAAACACCCGGTCCCCAGTTATTTCCGCGACAACTTCTTTCACGCCACCCTGATTTCCTTCACTGATATCAAGAATCCGAGTTTTCCAACCACGGTTGGATCCAAATAGTGAATAAGCCCGAAACAATTCCTCTGCAAACAAAGCCGCTTCATCGCCTCCCGCTCCGGATCTAATTTCTAAAATGATGTTCTTTTCGTCATTGGGGTCTTTGGGAAGAAGAGCAATCTTTAACTCAGCCTCGAGGCTTTCTTTCTCCGCTTCCAATCCTGGAAGCTCTTCCTTCGCCATTTCCTTAAGCTCTGGGTCTGACTCGTTAGCCACTAAATCCTTATTGTCTTTTAATTCCTGCACCACTTTTTTGTAGTGTTGATAAACGGAGACCACTTTCTCCAAATCAGATAACTCTTTCATGAGCTTTCTGAATTCATTTTGATCATCCGCTACATCTGGGCGTTGTAGTTGTTGTTGTACTAAGTTGTAGCGACCTTCTACTTCGTCTAATTTACTGAACATAGATCAATTTTTGCCTAGGTTGGGTTGGAGCTCAATGCCATTGCGCGAAAGCATATAATAATTACAAACTATTTCTTTACAAGGGGTTTACATGTTGATAATTCTATCTGCCTTCGCATCAAAACATTCAACTACAAACATTTGATTAATGTGTATAACTGCCACGTTGTTCACAGAGTTATCCACATTTTTACGCTCTGCATTCAGCGAGCCAAATTTCCTCTGGCCCACCTTTGCTGTTTTATGAAGTCTTAATGATATCAGAGGGTTACTTCCCGCCCATTCCAGAAAGAAATTCAGAATTCGTCTTAGATTGCTTGAGTTTGTCTTCTAAAAACTCCATTGAATCCACAACGTTCATTGGGGCTAAAACTTTACGTAAAATCCAAAGTCTTTGCAGTGCTGCATTTTCAATCAATAGGTCCTCTTTACGAGTTCCAGACTTATTAATATCCATACAAGGGAAGATTCTCTTCTCCATCAACTTACGATCCAAATGGATTTCACAATTACCCGTTCCCTTAAACTCCTCAAAGATCACTTCATCCATTCGTGAACCCGTATCGATAAGAGCTGTCGCGATAATTGTTAACGAACCACCCTCTTCCACGTTTCGAGCCGCCCCAAAAAACCGCTTCGGCTTATGAAGGGCATTGGAATCCACACCACCAGAAAGGATTTTCCCAGACGGCGGTACCACTGTGTTATAGGCACGAGCTAAACGAGTGATAGAGTCGAGCAAAATAACCACATCATGTTTGTGTTCCACCAAACGTTTTGCTTTGGAAATAACCATTTCTGCCACCTGCACGTGACGAGTTGGCGGTTCGTCAAATGTGGAACTCACCACTTCACCCTTCACATGTCTTTGCATGTCGGTAACTTCCTCAGGGCGTTCATCGATCAACAAAACAATCAATTGAACTTCGGGATGGTTTTTCGCTATGGAATCAGCCACCTGCTGCAATAAAACCGTTTTACCCGTTCGCGGAGGAGCCACAACTAGGGCTCTTTGACCTTTTCCAAGAGGCGCCATTAAATCTACAATCCGACTCGTTAACTCCTTAGGGTCATGCTCGAGCTGCAAACGCTCTTCAGGGTAAAGCGGTGTTAAGTTATCAAAGAGGACTTTCTCTTTCGACTTCTCTGGTGGCTCATGATTCAAAGAGTCCACTTTTAATAGGGCAAAATACCGTTCGCCATCTTTAGGGGGTCTAACGGTTCCTGTCACGGTATCACCGGTTCTTAAACCAAAACGCCTAATTTGAGAGGGGCTTACATAGATATCATCTGGGCCCGGCAGATAGTTAAAATCTGGAGATCTTAAAAACCCATATCCATCGGGAAGAATCTCCAAAACACCATCACCAAAAATATCGCCCAGCTTGGCGGCACGTTTTAACACATTAAAAATTAAATCCTGACGACGCATACCCGCCGGGTTCTCAATCTTTAGCTTTGTGGCAAAGGCGATAACGTCTTTGATGTCTTTCTTTTTTAAAGTTTTAGACGATAGGTTGGTTTGCTCTTCTTCAGTGAGCGTAATATCTGATAAATCCACTTCATCGGTAATGGCATCTTCTTCGATATTCGGCAGATCTTCTTTAGGCTGTTTATTGCCTTTGTTACCATTACGACCGCCACCACCTTTTTTATAGTTGGATCGGCTTTTATACTCACCACCTCGGCCACCTACGCGACGACGGCTACGGCCGTTGGATCTGGAGTCTTTGCCCTCTGAAGAACCAGTGTCTTCTGACGAGGCTTTCTCTTTGGATTTTGCTGTTTTTTCTGTTTTTTCCGGCTTTTCAGCTTTTGCTTCTTTTGCTTCTGATTCGGTAGATCCCACTTCAGACATGGTACTTTGTTCTCCTGGAATGTAATTATTTGGGTGATAAGGCTTTCTATTAATATATAGACTTATATCTGTTAAGAAATGTCTCTTCGAACTCGATCCGATGACCTATTGAAGCTTGAAGGTACATTAAGATTATCGATTTTGTCAATATTTGCTCATTTTTGTGGCCCTAATCTACAATAATTGACCCTATTTTGGAAAAAAGTTCGTCTCAAATGTATTAGAAATGAGCGTATCAGCCTGAGACCCAGGACCTTTAGAGTGCCCCAGTTTGATCCTCAGATGTTATCCAAAATGTTGCAAACCCCTAAAATTGCTTCTTTTTACTTATCCTTTTTGAGATTCGATCCGATAGGAAAGTACGTCTAAGGGGGTTTAACATGTCTAACAACCAGGAACGCATTCCTAGAAAAAATCCTGCGCCTCGTTTGAATTTGCAGCTAGATGTTGCTTTTCGAAAAAACTATGCGCGAAGACATGATATTGGAAAATTAAAGAATATCAGTCTAACAGGAGCCTTTCTAGAAACAGATGACGTCAGTCTTCTCAACGTAAATGAAAAACTCAATGTTAAGTTTACTGTGAGCGGAAGAGAGCGAGAGATCATCGCTCGAGTGATTTGGAAAGGCCACCACGGCTGTGGAGTTCAGTTTCAGCCTTTCAACAACAGGGACATCCAAATTGTAGATGACTTGATGTATTTCGTGGCATCTAAAAAAGAGACTCGTAAAAAAGTGCTCGACTCTATTTTCGATAAAGTGTCCTAAATAATATAACTGCAATTTTATATGGCCAGAACTGAGATCATTGGTTCTGGCTTTTTTATGCCAAATCACTCTGATTGCGATTTATGTTTCATTCAGTAAAGACTGACTCTCCCCTTTCAAAAAGAAAATATATAAAAAATAACATTACCGATGACGGCTCTTCCACATCGCTAAAGCCAATTGCAACAGAAATGGATTACTTCGATATAAAGATATAAAATTTATGTAAAGAGGTGACTCAAATATAGAATTTTTCTTGCCACTTTCGAAAACTAACCGATATGATTTGAGTATGAAAACACATAAGAAAAAAATTGGCGTTTTATTGGCAAAGGCTAGAAAGAAATCTGGTCTTACTCAACTTCAAGTCTCTCAGCACCTAGGGTTCACTACAGCTCAGCAGGTCTCCAACATCGAACGTGATGCCGCTCCAGTGCCCTTTGATACTGTAGTAAAGCTATGCAAACTGTATAAGCTCAATAAAAAGCAGGTTATCGATGCTATGCTTGAGGACTATAAAACTCGGCTGAATGTTGAGTTTAAAAAAGGTGGAGCCGCTTAAATAAGTTTTATTTTTAATTAAAATTTATTTAAGCGTTAAGTCTGGTTTTTAATTTTGCCATTTAAGCCACCCTCTCCATAGAGGGTGAGATCTTAGAAGCATTTTGTTTTACTTCATTTATCACACTTGAATCTCCACCCATTAGATATCCTGCTGAATGATGTCCATACTTTCTATAGATTTTGTTGTTCATCAGTCGATCGTGTAATGCTTTTAAGTTATAAAATGGAATACTTGGAAACAGGTGATGTAACATATGGTAGTTGGCTCCATGTGGTGCAAATATAAATTCCTCAATCTTGTTTGTTATGACATTTCTCGAATGATCTAGTTCGCGATTGTATTCGACTCCAAAATGTTCTGCGATGATTCTGAAACGATTAATTGGTAATAACACCATAGCATAAGGAACAATCCAAAGAGCAAACACCTCTAAAAAGGCATCAAAGTATACTACCCCAGAGAGGACGGGAATATAAAAGACCGCCTGAGAAACTCTATGACGTGTCGGAAGTTTTGCTACAAAAAAAATAATCTTAATAAACATCAGCATTTCTAAAAAGCCAAAGCCTACAGCGTATTTTAGAAACACCTTCCCTATCTCAGCTTTAGACTTAGGAAACTCCCAATCCTTTAAGCCCTTTTTTCTGGCCCAATCGGGATCTTTAGAGGAGTTCACATGCATATGGTGAGGCAGATGATTCAACCTATAGCCCAGATTTGAGAAGAACAAAGGAAATGCACAACAGAAGTCCCCCAAGAAATCGTTGAACTTTGAGTTATTTGAAAGCCTATTATGAGTTGCTTCGTGCATTAAAATAAACAATGCATGTTGTCTGGTGCCGATTACAAATATAGAGATCGCTGTTATGAAGGGATTAAGTTGAGTTTTAACTGATGTATAAATACATACGGAAATGATTATCCAATCGATCAAAATTGTACCCAATGAAATATAGCCTCTTAATCGGGATTTCTCCTTAATTAGATCTTTAGAAGATTTAAGAATTTCTTTATCCAGATCATCTATCATTATATTTCCTCACTTCCTTTTGGCTATGCGGAATGTTGGTGCTCAATGAGCACCAACAAATATGTTCATAGAACAAAGAAGGTTGTGCACTACGCTACCGAACTTAAAGAATCTGATTTGATTGGAATAATGTTATCTAAAATAGTTTTAAACTTATAATTTAAAAACATTCCAGACTTTTCACGACTCCAAAACATAAGGTCAACGGGAAGCCCTTTTTCCTCGTGATCTTTACGGATACAGGTAGACCCTAAGTCATAACAAACCTCTTGTAGGTTGCCTACGTGAACCATAGTTCCCACCATAGTCTTTTCTAGTGAAGCTTCAAAATGACGAATACCCACTTCGACAAGCAATCTCTTAGCATCAAATCCTTTATTTTCTTTACGAAACTTTGAGCTCAAGGTGAACCAGCTACAAACTAAAACCTTACCATTGTCAGATGAATCCTTAAGTTTCTGATAACTCACTTCATCCCACATTCTAAAATAGGAATCTTCTCGGGTTGTTTTTAATTCCAAATTTTTTAAATCGAAGGCTAAAGTTCCTATGACCTCTCCTTGATATTCCAAAATCCCTTGCTGAGCCTGTCGAGTGAACTGGTCCGAAAATATCTCAGAGGAGCCCCAATAGGCTTTGTAAGCATTCGTCCATACTTCATACCACATTTCAAAAGACCGATCTCTTAACTCGTGCGGCTCAACACCTTTTGGTGATATCACCGTATACTTAAAATCACCGATATTCATGCTACTGCTTTCTGGCTGCTCGAATACGAGATACAAGCATGGCAAATAGAAAAGTAGTTTTCAAAAACAGTTTCAACAATTCCATTCACATACTCTCTTTCCGAGTCGGTAAGAGTTTTAGCTAGTTCAATAATTATTTCGGTATGCTCTTGGTCAACCTCATAGTGTTCTTTTATGAATGCTATAGGCCAATTCAGTTTGACTAAAGCCTCTAGTGGAGCCTTTGCCGACTTCGCGGCCAAGTTTTCTAAAGCAATAGCATATCCAAAAATAGCTAATGGATTCTTATCAGTTTCTGACTCAATATAACTCCAGAAGTGATGGGTCTCCGGGAACTCCGGAAAATCCTCAACTTTCTTATTTTCAGTCATCTCTCTATAATCTTTTTTTGCTAGATATTCGTGGCCTTTTTCCTCTTCAACATGCGCAAGAAACGTTTCCTTCAGCTTAGGGTTTTCGACATTGTTCCCCGCCATTTCTAGAAGTCGACAGGTATGCAGAGTATAGTAATAAGTTTGTGCGCACCATGCGGCATAAGCGTCTTTGTCTTCCATAAAGTGGTGTTTCTCATAGAGCTCTTCGAACTGTGCGACACCATTTTCTATAGTCTTGATGGTCTTCTCAATCATTTATCCCCCTCAATAAATCACATTTCTTTATGATCATTCCTTCGGATTGTTGGGGCCCAAAGTTAAACGTTTTGTTAAGTTTCTATTTAGTGGGCGTTAAGATAATCTACTTTGCCAGAAATGATACAAAAGAGACTCCGTCACAGATCATACATTCCTACTGTAGCACAAACCTGATCTCCAAGAATTTAGCCTTCAAAGCTGTTTAAATGGTTCTAATCGGCAAATCTTTACTAAATCGACCAATTTTATTGAATTCTTTTCCGGCAATGCTATAGGGGAATGATGGACTTAATCAGAAAAATTCAATATCTGGAGAAAGAATTAGACGTAAAATCCAGCCCAGAACAGCTTGAGAGTTTAGTCGAATTGTTGCCTCAAGCGAAAAAACATGATTTCACGGAAATGATTGATTTGGCTCACAGATTAGCCGCTCTAGAAATTTCAGATGATATCTTCTCTGAAATCGGAATTATTAAAGAGTTTTTAAGGGAACGAAGACTCTCCTATGACAAATCCTTTTTTGAAGATATCGATGAATATACAACAATATGTATCTATGAATTGCCAAGTTTGTATATGACATTCGCTTCAAGGGGTTATTATAAATTCAACTCTTACCCATTTATGGTAACCATGCATAAATCATTTAATGAGCTGTATTATCGAGACCCTGATTACGATAAAATGATCGTGGATGAAACCATACAAATTTGTGCTGGCACGAAAGCTGTGGCTTATTCCGTTCCTGTACATGTGGTTAAGGAGAAGTATATGCCAACAAGGTTTAACAAGAGTTATTTGTTTGGCCTAATGAAAGGTGCGCCACTCATTAAAGATGGTGAGCTTTACGGCATTATGGTTTCTCATACGACGCAACCCCTAGATAACTAGTCAAACCATGGACTCTTCGTTGATTTTTCGAAAGTAAAGTCGAAATCCTGTTCCTTCCCCTACATCAGATTCAACTTCAATATAGCCTTTATTTAATTGCACAAGTTCATAAACAGTATTTAAACCTAAGCCCGTTCCACCTTGTTTTATCTTTGTGGTGAAATGACGTCTAAAAATTTTTAAAATGTGCTCTTTGGATATGCCTTGCCCGTTGTCGAAAACAGATAAACTTACGTATTGTCCTGGGGGAATCTTCATAAATTTTCCCTCTACTTCCGTTTCAAATTCCACCTCATCAACTTCAACGAGAACATAACCCTGACCTCCAAACGCTTGTTTGGCATTGATCACTAGGTTTAACAGTATTTGGTCTAGATGCAGCTCATCTATTTTAACTCTTCCACTATGGCATCTATTATTGAAATCAATTTCAACCTTATCCTCAATACTGGACTCTATGAGCTCTAGGCACTTATATACAGAGTCTGCCAATACAATTCGTTCTCTGTTGGGTCCATGATGTTTCTCCGTCGCTTGCAACTTCTTTGAAAGCTTGCCACTAGAGTCCATCAGTTTACGAATCCGAAGCAACTCTTCAGTCACCGTATCTCCGGTGAGTAATCGCTTTTCAATTTTGTGGGTCAATGCCGATACCGCTGTTAGCTTGTTCGCCAAATCATGAGCCGCACTACTTGTTAATTTATTTATCATTCTTAAACGTGAGATTTCAGCCACATGAAACTCTAATGCTTTTATATGTTTCTCTAGCTTCCATCTACAATAGGCATCCACTAGAGATTGCTTAAGCTGTCCAACCTCCAAACCCTTTATGGATAGAGTGGATTCTTCCAGATTCATCTCCTCTGGCTCCTCGGAGATTACATGTAAAACGGGTAGAGACTCTTGCTCGGCACCTAACTTGTCCTTGATATATTGTTTAATCTTATTTTCAAAATTTAAATTGATAATAAGAGTTTGCGATTCAGATTCCATTGCAAAATCATACAGCTCATCCGGATTAGAAAACCTATGAAACTGCCCCACTCCCATAGACCATTTACTCACCTGGTAACTTAAGTCTTTGGAATCTTCATTTTCCGAATCAACTAAACAACATAAATTTATGTTATCCGGCCATTGGATCTTTTCCATGCGTTTCCTTTATCGAGAAATTTTAACCCAGAACACTAGATTAATGGGCAATTTCAGCAAAGTAAATCTCTTTGTGGAATCTTGTCCCAATCTTAAAAAAAACCCGGTCATTTGGACCGGGCTAGCAAATCTAATTGTCTATAAATTCAATTACTCAATTTGTGTATGAGTTGTGGTGTTAAAATCCATCGATTGGCGAGAGCCTCTTTTTCTACGAAAGATAACAAGAACAATCGCCATTAATACGGCCACTGCGGCAACGAGCATAAGCAACATATCTTCGGAATTATCTGTCGGCCCACCCGCATCCAGTGGGTTATTCGCCTGCATGTTAGATGGTGGCTCCGACGGAACCGGTGGTGGCGGCGGAGGTAAATCCGGCCCACCCGTTGAACCCATTGTCGGCGGTGGTGGCGGAGGTAAGTCTGCTACCGGCGGCTCCGGAGGAGCTGGGGGCTCATTCATAGCTAAATCTTCAGCTGGTGGCGGCGGAGGTGGAATATCCTCCATCTCTGGAATTTCTGGTGGTGGAGGTGGAGGGGTATCATTCGCCGCTAACGCGGGTCCTGCAGACGCCACGTTTTCCGGCCAATATCTGAGAGTAGTCCCCTCTAAAAGTTCACCCTTGGTTTCTATATCTGGGTTCGTCGCATAGATTTCCATCCAGCTCCGGTTATGTCCCAAAAGATTTTTTGCCACGACTCTGATGTTATCTCCGCTTTTTGCTACATAGGTTTGCGGAGACAAACCAAGATCTTCATAAAAAGTAAGTAATTGCTGATCGTCATTCGGTCGTTTTGGGGAGTTATAGTAGACCTTATCACCCACTTTGATACCGTTGTTCAGCCAGGGGCTCGTGTTTAAAATTTCAGAGGATCGATCATCTCCGTAAATTTTTTGACTAATACCCGAAATATCATCGCCCGGTCGAGCAATATAAATGGCGTTCACCAATGCTCCCCGAATTCTATAAGGACTTGATTTCATTTTTTTAACGGGCACCAAACCCATCTGAGAGTTCACATCATCGCCAAATCCAGTGCTAGCAATAGGATCTACAAAAGAATCCTCAAAAGGCTCTGGCTCAACCACATCAACCACTTCCGGCTCAACTACAGGCTCTATCATTTCATCTTGGCTTAGATCCGCCATGGCATCTTCTGTTGATTCTTCAAGTGGGTCTTCGACGGCCATCTCATCTGTCAGCGCATCTTCACCCTGAGCCACTTGCTCCTCTTCACCAAACTCGTCTGAAAATTCGTCGGCGAACTCGTCGCCACCTTCTTCAGCAAACTCATCTCCGCCTTCGTCAGCAAACTCATCGCCTTCGTCAGCAAATCCTTCATCAGCAAATTCATCATCTGAAAACTCATCGGAACCAAACTCATCCCCGCCTTCGTCTTCAAAACCTTCATCGGCAAATTCATCGTCTGAAAATTCGTCGGAACCAAACTCGTCGCCGGCGTCGGCTTGTTCGACCTGTTCACCGTCACCACTGCTATCATCACTCGATGAGCAACCCGTAATTGCAAAGGCAATTACCAAAGATAGTAATAGAGCCAAAAGATGTTTCATCATGTCGTTATCCTTAAGTAGCTTGAGATCTATAACACTTTCCCATTAGACCATTGTAAAACTAGAGTGAAAAGCCTTTCTAAGGGCCCTCCAGCCCTAAGTCACAGCATTTACTTATAATATTGCGATTCGTCCCTAAAACTAAGGTCTAGTCTGCAGGGGATATTCTAAACGATCACCTAGATTAATTTTTACTTTCCTAAACCATCCTCTAGGCACCTCGAGTGCATAGGTAGCGGGCTTACTACTTTTATATTGAGGAATTTGTTTTTGCATTACTGAAGTCGAAGGGGTCATATCCTGCATATCCACGAGCACTTTGTCTTTACTAAAAAACGCAATGCTCAATGGAATAAAGGTATTTTTCATCCAGAATGAACGATAGCTTTCATCATCGAAGATAAATAACATACCCTTACCCTCTTCTAGTTTTTGGCGAAACATAAGTCCAATCTGTCGATGGTTTGGTGTTTTTGCTACCTCCACATCTAAAATCACTTTACCCACTTTGATTTTGGCCCATGGAAGATTGGATCCGGAAGACATTTCGGCCAAAGCGGAAAATGGCATCGCCAATAGAATAAAAATAACAGCTGTGAAATTAAGCATTCTTAAGTGCTTCCTGAACAAGACCATATCTTACCCCTGCACAACTTACTGTTAAATTTGAACAATTAAAAAACTCCATGCTACTTACTAAAATTTGCAGTCCTGCAACAATCACATCTTCTCGCCCGGCCTGCATACCAGGCAATTGCAGCCGCTCCTTGGTACTCATGTCGGCCAATTTATCGAGCCAGAGCTTGGCTTCACTCAATTCGACCCCTTTGCCATGCGTAAGTTCCCAATCAAACTCTCTAGCATTAATAATGTTCATCAATGTTGTTGGAGTTCCTGCAACAGCGACTAGGCTCACATTCTCTATTTTCAGCTCTTCGGGTAATCTTCTGAGCTCAATTTCAATATTATCTTTCACCGCTTGCAGTTCTTTTGACGGAACTGGATGTCCTGAAATGTGCCTTTCTGACAATCTCACACTGCCGATATCAAGACTCATCCCTAGTAGCTGGCCATCCATTACACTCATAAACTCCGTGGAGCCACCGCCCACATCAATGATCATCGGGTGATCCAGCGGGCCCAAATCATGGAGCCCTCCTCCGTAGGTGAGTTCCGCCTCTCTCTGGCCAGTGATGATTTCTATAGGAATGTCATATTTCTTACCTAGATCTATAAACAAGGATCCGTTGGTCGCATCACGAGCTGCACTGGTGGCTGTAGCCACCGTGCGATCTACGTTAAACTTTTTTATTTTTTGAGAGAACTCTCTAAAGCAATCTTCTGCTCGAGCTAGGGCCTCAGGGTGCAGCTTCTTAGTTTTGCCCACTTCTTGCCCCAGGCGTGTCACTACACCTTCATCGTGTAGCACCTGGATCTTTTCACCATTGAACTCAACAATGGTGAGAAGAAAGCTGTTGGATCCTAAATCAAGTGCAGCGACTCTCACTTACTTATTCGTCCAAGAACCGCCACTTTCTACAGGAGTTCCTGCAGGAGAGGCATTTACAAAGGACTGATGAAAACTTTTTCTCAGTCGCGCTGATTGGGACGCGTCAATCCCATTAGAGCTCATTACTTCTTCATAAAGCATCTCTCTATCGGCGTTTTCCTCTGAAACAAGCTGGTCTACCCTTTTCTTTTCAATTTTTTTAGAAGACTCTTTCTTCACCACAAGAAGTCCGTTTTCTGCCTCCCCAATGAGGCCCTTCTTTTTAAAACGGTCTATTTTGTCGAGCCGTTTGGCCTGCTTCACCTGAATGGCCTTCGCTTTTTCAGACTTAATGCTAAATTCAGCTTGGGCATGTGCTATTGGAAATAGACTTAGAGATGCGAAGTGAGTTCCTGGTATTTCAAAAAGTGAAGATGTATTTTGTTTTTCCTCAGACTCTTGCTTAGCTTTGTATAGCTCTTTCACATAATCGTCCGCTGCTTTTTGAACAGCTGCTTCAGGAAAATTCACATTTACGGTAATACATGAGGCTAAAATTCCACACACACCAATTAAAATAATTTTTTTAAAATAACCTACACTCTTCATTCTTCTCTCCCTGAATTTTTTGATCCGAGTTTGCATTGTAACCGGAATCCTCCGTCTTTTGTAAACCCTTAATCACATTGTCCATATATCCTAAAAACTGAACCACCTGATAGGCATCTAAAACCACCGGATAAGTACTGCTACTTAAGGGAATTTTCACTCGAGACGACTTTAGTAGGTAATGCGCTGAATTAGCCCCTAGGGTGGGCTCTGGGTCTGGTGTTTCCAATAAAATACTACCTTGACTGGAGTAGAGCGAAACCCCCGCATAATCGATACGATAGGCCCCAATGAGATCTGAGACTGTACCAAAGAACAATGTATTGGCCGCCTCCATTTGTTGAATGGTTTCCTTTAAGCCCACTAAATACATAAAGTTCTTCATCGCTTTGCTCGAAAAATACACTTTTCGGCCGCGCTTACCATCAAGAGTCACTTTGGCATTAAACTGTGTCAGTAATTTACCTTGCCAAACAGCGTCTCTAAAATAGCCATTAATATAGCCCTCCATTTTTCCAAAATTCGACCATTTGGCAAATCGATTTAAGCTCAAACGGCGAACTTCGGCACTTAACTGAAGCTCAGGAAAATCATCGAGATAATTAAATATCCTAAAGTCTTCCACGACCACTTCCCCTCCCAAGCTGGTCATGGCAACTTTGCCATCTACTAGCAACCGCTTAGGATTGGCCACAATATGTAATTCGGTTTCCCGAGTGCTAGCATCTGGCGCTTTATTCCTATCCACGCACATGGCCTCCAGCATCTTCTGTAAACTATGACGACCTAATAAAAGATCCAAATCCACTTTCCACTTATAAGGCTCTGACATGGAAAAAAACGAATCTGCTTCAAAGATAATTCCCTTAAACTCTTTGGACCCAATGGTATCCGCAAGAGACCAGCTTCCTAGTTGAGAAAAGAAGAGTGTCTGTGTCTTTTTAAAACTTGCTGACGACAACTTTAAAGGACTCAACTTAATAGCCGACTTCTTAAATGAAGCCGGGCCGAACTCTGCCTGTAAAATGGTTTCCTTCCGTGAATCTATGGGTGCATCAATTTTGACTCCAGATAAACTGTACCCTATAGACTGATCTTGAATGAGTAGGTCTGAAATTTGAAGGTTGAGTCGATCAATGGAAGTTTTTTTCTCTTTAAAGCTATGCTTACCGTTTACCTTTAGCTCTCCTTGTCCGGAAATTTTAGTTGTGTTGGGCAGACTCAATAACTCCAATCCCGTCAGAAAAGACCGCATATCTTTTAGGGATTGAATAGCCACCTCTAAATTCCAAGGTAAAGATTTTAAAGACCCAATATCTAATTCAATGGGAAGTTCTCCCAAGGCCTGTGCTTTAATTTGTCCCCATGGGAATACGCCTTTAAAAGTCGGATGAATCATTTTTTGATTTTTCATGCCCAATTCAAACTGAGCTAAAAGGCCGTCGCCAGAAACGACAAAGTAGCTTTCACCATTGAGGAGCTCTACGTTTTTGAACTGCAATTCACTTTTAATGGATCTATCGGATATAGTGTAGTTTGAAGAGCTGATCGTTGTTTTAAGGCCGGCTAAACTGAAAGCAAACTCGTCCCCTTCTTCTTTGTACACTTCTTCTATGTCAATAATGACAGTAGGTTCTTTATTCTTGAGATTCAAATTGATTTTAGCTTCTGATAGATCCCATCCATAGAGGTATTCAGATTCAACATTAATCTGAAAACCTCCATTTGAAAACTCACCACCAATTCCGCCGTTTGCCTTTACAATGAGTGCCAGTTCATTGGCTTTTAATTCCAAATTAAGTGAACTTAAGGCTACAGTCTCAAGTGAATTACGGTTTTCATTTAAAATAACGTTCACATCGACCGGTCCAGAAATGGACATATCACCTACTTGGGTTTTTACTTCTGACTTAATCGATATGGATTGTTTTAAATCATACTCTACAGTGCCCTCAAATGAGAGGGGGGCACCCCAAACTGTTCCATTGAAAGAAATTTGAGCCGGTCTTTGTAGCAGAACATCTATTAAGCGCAGCGAAATAGAAAGTTCATCAATGACAATATCAGAGCTGAGATCACTTTCTATTATAATCCTTTTAACTTGATTGTTAAATGTGGCATTGGGAAGAGGAAAATAAAGACCCCCTAGGGCTAATATCAAAAAGCCAATGAAAAACAGTATCCATTTGGTCGTCGTCTTCATTTCTATCTTTACTCATCGGGTATATTGAAAACTGCTAAATCCTATTTGCCTTGTAGGACATGATCTACAATCAAAGCTCCACCAATGTCCCCTTGTACATTAACAGCCGTACGGAAGGTATCAAGTGGTCTCTCCACCACCATCAATACTCCAATTCCCTCTAGCGGAATTCCCGCGGCCAATAGTACCATCTGCATTCCAGACATAGACCCACTTGGCATGCCTGGTGCCCCGATACTTGATACAACGGCCATAAAAAACACACTTAGCATAGCGCCAGTACTTAGATCCATCGCAAATAGGGAAGCTAAAAACACAGCCGCTATACCTTCAAAAAGAGCCGTACCATCCATATTCATAGTGGCACCCAGAGGGAGAACGAAACTAGATACCTTTTTATCTGCTTTAAACTCTTCCTCACACACCTGTAAACTCACCGGTAGAGTGGCAGAACTGGAAGATGTACTGAAGGCAAGAACCAATGCCTTTGAAGCTTTAGTAAAAAACTCTTTCGGTCCAATTCCCGTAAAATATTTAAGAATTGTAGGTAAAACGATGAGGCCGTGAACCATTGTGGCACTAAACACCACCGCCATAAATGCTAAAAGTTGGCTCAGTATTGTTCCGGCAAATTTATATTGAAAATCAAAGGCAATGGCAAAAACTCCAATAGGAGCGCCAAGAATGACCCACCCTAAAATTTTATTGAGCACTAAATTAGCTTGCGTAATAAAATTAGTGATCCCATTGTCAATTTCCCCAATGGCCATAAAGGCCACTCCTATAAGAAATGCCCAGAACACAATGGACAATACGTTATTATTAACTAAGGCATCCACTGGATTTACTAAAACTCTTTTTACCATGTTTCGGACAACGTTAATGGAGCTGGCATCCTTGGCTTCCAGTTCACGGGCAGGTCGCTCTGAAACCTGTTCAACAACGGAGGTTCGTTCTTGAGGCGTACTTACATTCTCCCAAGGATGTATAAAAAATACGACAATCAAACCAATGACGATGGCGATACAAGTGGTTGAGAAATAATACATCAAAGTGTATTTACCCATATTCCCCAACTGACTGACTTCAGAAATTTGAATCATTCCAGAGAGTAAAGAAAAGAAAATTATCGGTGCCACCAACATTTTTAGTGCCGAAAAGAAAAGCTCCTTAACCAATAATACCAAGTCATAAATAGGACTGGCCGCAGTGATACCCAATATTTCTGCTCCCATTCCCGCAAAATAACCCAGCAATCCAAAACCAATGACTAGGAGAGAAAGATACTTTTTCCACATAATTCTAATTTCCTTAGCAATATATCTATTACATCTTAGTGTGCCGCCACCGGCAACCGCCTTAAGTCTAGCAATGCCTCAAATGATTACGCTAGTACGAGCGAGCTAGACTCGATTTTTCACTCTAGATTTCCGAACTATAGTTGATGGAAAAATTAAAAGAAAACGTAAATTTTTATTGGGATTATTTTTTCAAAGACGTAGAGAGTTCCGAACAGGTCACTCGAATTAAATTCCTGCAACGCTTACCTTTTTTCAGAAAGCTGTCTTTGAGGCAAGTAAGGGTTATTAGCGGCCATCTCCATTACAGAGAATACATGGAAAACGAGTACCTCTTTGAATACGGTAACCCTGGTGCAGCGCTATTTCTTATCTTTAAAGGTGAGGTGGCTATTGAAGTTCCCACTGAAAATGGCGTTAATCATGTGGCCACTCTCGAAAGTAATTCCTTTTTAGGAGAGCTCGCCCTATTAAGTAGCGCTGAGCGAACGGCCGGTGCGAGAACCTTAAAACCCACTCAATGTTTTGCGCTCTATAGGAATGATTTAGATCGACTGGCTGATTCCAGTCCAGAAATCTGTGCTGAAATCTACAAAGCCTTGGCCAAAGTGGTTGGCCGACGACTTGAGGCCACAACAAAGCAAATTACTGCTTTCAAATCGAGTACAATGAATAAGAAGGCCACACATGCCGCATGATCGTGCCCGTAAAATTCGTGCGATTTTATTTTATTCCTTCTCAGGGTTACTAGCTATTTCGCTAACCATCTATTTGTTATGGGCACTGAGAGCCCTATTACTTCCCATAATTGTTGGGGCTCTTTTGGCTTATCTGTGTAAACCTATTCTTGCAAAAAGAATGATGCCCTGGCTTCCTAACGGGGTCCGAGTTATTTTGCTACTTGGATTCATGATGGGAGGAGTGGTCTATACTTCTCAAAAGATAAGAAGCAATATTCCAAGTAAAGAAGAACAGCTCGTTTTACAAGTCCGAATGAATTACAAGATGCATGAAAAATACATAGATCTCATGGGTGTAGATGCAAAGACAGGAAAAGGCAACTTTGTCTACAACCTAGTGAAAGATGAGCTCAATCCATTTATGCTTCAGTTGTCTCAAGCATTGAACCTCAATCCCGAGCAACGCAGGTCTTTTAGAAAGTACTATAAAGAAAATAAGAAAGAAAATCCAAAGCTTAAACAATACTATGAATACTATAGAGCCAATTTAAAGCGAGCCAAAGTTGAGGAAGCGGCCATAGAAGCGGCTAAAAAAGAGGAACAGCGAAAACCTGCTTCTGCTAGTGATGATGAAGGTGAAGAAAGTGCCTCGTTTATCATGGCCACATTAGGTTTAATTTCAACCTGGATGCTCACGCCTTTTGTTTTTATATTTTTACTGTTTGATAATGGACAGATTTTAAAGTTTTTTGTTCGACTGATTCCCAATAAGTTCTTCGAGCTGTCTTTACGGATCGTGGATGAAGTGGATACCGCAATTGGTAATTATTTGAGAGGCACCTTTTTAGAATGTGCACTTGTGGGTGGTACGATCGGCCTCGGTCTTTTTTTAGTTGGTCTTGATCTAAAGATCGCCCTCGGCATTGGAGCTATCGCTGGCATAGCCAATGCGATTCCATTTCTTGGCCCTGTCATTGGCTTAGTGGTAGGACTTGGATATGGCCTGATAGTAGAAGAAATTGATCCCGTTCTTGGCTTTGTCACCTTAGACGGTTTGTTTTTAGCCATCGTTGCTGTGGTGATCATTGCCCAACTTCTTGATAATTCCGTGTTCCAACCAGTGGTTCTTGGAAGCGCAGTTAACCTGCATCCCCTCGTCGTTATTGTTGGTGTCATGGGGGGGTCAACGATTTTTGGCTTTGCCGGAATGCTTTTGGCCATACCTGCCATTGTGATCTTCAAGGTGGTTACGGAAACCCTGTTTAAAGAAATGAAAGCCTACCGAATCATTTAAAATAATTTCATTCGGTGTATAGATCCTGTACAAACCTTATTAGTGTACAGGCCCGTAGTGAGCGGGAAGATGGACCCTCAATTGCTATTTATTCCATCGTGAAATCAGTCTTAGCACTCTTCATTTTATCCTTCCTTGTCATTGATGCCGCTTCAGCGCAAGCAGCCCCTATCTCCTGTTCAGCATTATTTGGAAAGAAGACCATTGAATCTAGAAATTCAACTTCCAGTAAACCACAAAGGAAGTCCTGGGAAAAACTTTCACCGGAAAAAGCCCAGCAAGCGTTCTTGAAGATGACGGATCAAATGGCCACGGCCATTGAAATGAATGGGGTTTTTGAGCATCCAGAAAGACTCTTTGAAAGAGTTTTTATCGAGGGACAGAAGTTTAAAGGTGATACTACAAAGGACTTTATGATTCTTGATCAGAATCTTAAATCCATTGCAAACCATACGATAGACAGTCGGGTTCTCCTTCCTCATGAGGCGCTTAGACTATTAAAGTTTGGTGAGTACTTGGATGAACAAATCAAAAATATTCAAGTGAGCTCAGGGGACATCCCTATGATTCCTGGTCCCTGGATCCTTCGTGCAGAACAAGCGCCGACCATTGAAGTGCCTCATCGTCATCAGCGAAATCCATTTTACCAAAACAGAATTGCCTTTTCTTTGGTGAAGTCAGAAATGGGGGCTGGATCCATCTTGAGAGATCAGGAAACCCCCGAGGGCACTCTTTTAATGCTAACTGAAGGTGGCCGCAATGGCTTCTTCAATCGGTTTGAATTAAATCCAGTTACAGGTCGAATGGAAGGACCGCAACATGGATCGGGGTGGGATGGAAAGAATCGACTGCTCCTTCTTCGTCAATACTATTACCCCTAAAGGGTACTGATCTATAACCCGTACAGCTACTTGTGAGCTGGAACACAATTTGCTAATTATTTTTTAATGAAAACGCTATTTCTTTTATTTACCCTAAGTGCTTTGGTGCATAGCCCGATCTCGGTAGTGGCAGCCCCCCGTATTTGCGGGGAACTCTTTGGAGTAAAATCAAAAATTGAGATTGCAAAAGCAGAGGAAAAGTCTAAGCAAAAGCCCTGGGAAAAGCAGCACCCAAGAGAAACAAAACGCATGTTCTCAGAGCTGTCAGGCAAAATGGCGACTTCCATGGAAATGAACAGCGTCTTTTCACGACCAGATGTAATATTCAAAAAGATTTTCCAACACGGTATGGCTGGAGAACGCTCTTCAAAGGAGCTCTACATCGAAGATTCTGAACTGCAATCCATCGCTCATGGTGCCGAAAAGAGTCCTATTTTTAGTGAAGCCGAGGCATCCCGATTACTAGAATTCGGAAAATATTTGGATGAGCAAATCAATAGGGTTCAAAGCTCTAATCGCGATCAGAGAGTGATTTCCAGTTCCTATATGCTAAGGGCAGAAACAGAGCCTACTGTAGACTCTCACAGTCATAAAAGATCTACTGGGATAGATCTAGGTATGGCATTTACTTTTGTAAAATCTGAAATGGGTGCTGGCTCAGTCCTTGAGGGAAAGGCGAGTCCCGAGGGTTCTCTCTTAGTGCTAACTGAAGGTGCAAGACGTGGTTTTTATGAACGCTTTGAAGAGAACTTTATTACAGGCGAATTTGAAGGAACCAACCATGGTTCCGGTTGGGACGGACGCGTGCGGTTGATATTTATCCGCCAGTACTTCTATGAAAAGTAATATATTCTAAGTTTTTCCTAACCATTGATGTTTCAGTTGTTTATTTTTCCTAAAAACTTCTGCCAAAAGCGAGTTCGGATGGCTCAAGCTTGCGTAGGCAAGCGATGTGCCACTCGCATGTCTGAGCATTTTGGTAGAAGTTTTTAGAAAATTTAAAATCACTTAAATAACAATGGTTAAAAAACGTCTACGATAACCAAACGTAAGCTCTCCACTACTGTCGGCATGATTCTTCGCAAGATCTAAAATGCACTGTTTAAGTGCTGAACGATGACTTGGACTCAATAGATCAATGAAATACATATTCTTAGTGATCTGCCAAAACTCTTCGGGAGTGCCAGTGGTTTCAAAATTTTGATCTTCAACGGTTTCTAAAGTTAACCCCACTGGCTTTAATAACCCTGAGAGCTCTTCTTTAGTTTTAACTCGCTTATCACCGGTCACTACATTTTTAATTTCTGGAATGTGCTCCATAAAAAAGCCCGACATCACCTTACGAACCTCTTCGTCAAAAGATCCGGCATTTTCTGGACTTCCAATGACCGACATAAACTTTCCGCCCAATTTTAATACCCGAGCTATCTCTTTCAGTACCGGCTCTATAGGCTGCATAAGCATAAATGCCATGTGGCAAGTTATAACCTCCACAGAGTTATCCCCAAGAGGCAGTGCTTGGGCTCGCCCATGGATCCATTCCACTGCGGAGGGAATATTCCGTTCTCGCGCTACAGCTAACTCCCCTTCGGACATATCGAGGCCAATATATTTGGATTGTGGGAATCGATGCGCCAGTTTTTCAACAAGGTAACCATCGCCACAGGCCAAATCTAAAATGGTTGTAGGAGAACCAGAAATTTTATGAACCAATTCCTCATAGGAGTTGTGTCCATCTGAGTTTTTTAAATGCGCAAAGGCTTCCGGACTCATACCGGGAGCCCGATGATGGGTCTCTATCAAGTAGGCTTCCCAGTCCTCGGGCTTCAACACTTCTCCCAAATTCAGTTTTTCTAAATAACTTTTAGCCATCGAGTTTGGATTTTAAAATCTTGTTCACGATCTCAGGGTTGGCCTGTCCCTTAGTGGCCTTCATCGCCTGACCCACAAAAAAGCCGAACAACTTATTTTTACCACCCCGGTACTGTTCCACCTGGCCTGGATTTGCATTGATGATTTCATCAATGACTTTTTCAATGGCGCCTTCATCGGTGATTTGTACAAGCCCTTTCGCTTTAACAATGTCTTCTGGGTCTTGATCTTTCTTCCACAGCTCTTGAAATACGGTTTTAGCTATTTTTCCGCTGATGGTTTTATTATCGATGAGCTGTATGAGTTTAGCAAAATTCTCCGCCTTAATAGGAATGGCTGAATAATCTAATTCATGCTCATTAAGCTCTCTTAATAATTCACCCATGATCCAGTTACTCGATGCCTTCGGATTATTGGACGCCTTTGCGACGGCTTCATAGTAATCCGCTAAATCTCGCTCTTGAGTCAGAATTAAACTGTCATACTCTGGCAGTTCGTATTCCGCCATAAACCGCTTCACTCGGGCATCCGGTAATTCACAAAGCGTGCTTTCCACCTTGCTGATGTATTCTTCCGTTAATTCCACTGGCAACATATCCGGCTCAGGGAAATAACGGTAATCGTGAGCATCTTCCTTATCACGCATAGCGAATGTTTTGTTCGCCGCCGAATCATAGAGACGAGTCTGCTGAACAATCTTCCCACCGCTTTCAAGCACATCAATTTGTCTTTGTGTTTCATATTCAATGGCTTTTTGCACAAAGCGGAATGAGTTCACGTTTTTAATTTCGCAGCGAGTACCCAACTTCTCGTCGCCTTTTTTTCGAACACTCACATTGCAATCGCAACGCATGGATCCCTCTTCCAGGTTTCCATCACACACTTCAATATATCTTAAGATTTTGCGAACGGCTCTCGCGTACTCGGCAGCCTCTTCTGCAGATCGTATATCCGGTCGAGATACGATCTCTAGTAAAGGCACCCCAGCTCTATTGAGATTGATTAAAGTGTATTCCCCATGGTGGGTACTCTTGCCCGCATCTTCTTCCATGTGAGCTCGTTCGATCCGAACACGCTTTTTTTCATCACCTAATTTAAACTCAACAAAGCCCTCTTCACAAAGAGGTTTGTCGAACTGAGAGATTTGATAACCTTTTGGTAAATCGGGATAGTAATAATTCTTTCGGGAAAACACACTGGTGTTTCGAATGGTGCAATTTAATGCCAATCCCGTTTTTACGGAATACTCAATGGCTTGCTTATTCGGCACAGGCAAGCATCCCGGCATGCCTAATGTTACCGGGTGAGTGTTCACATTATCACCCGCTCCAAAATCACCACTATCCGGTGAAAACATTTTGGATTTCGTTTTTAACTGAGCATGGATTTCCAGCCCACACACTAATTCCCAATCATCATAGGACACTTGGCACCTCTGAAAGTTTTAATTCATCTTCTAATGCTTGGCCAAAATCAAAAAGATTCTGCTCTTCAAAATGGCGTCCAATCAACTGAACACCCACAGGTAATCCCTCTGAACTAAATCCAGCAGGAACACTCATCCCGGGAAGTCCGGCAAGGTTACAACCCGTGGTAAAAATATCATTGTTATACATCTCAATGGGGTCATCAATACGCTCCCCAATTTTAAAAGCTGTACTTGTTGTCACCGGTCCGAAAAGTAATTCGCAACCCTCAAGTGCTTCTAAGTATTGTTTTCTAAGTAAAGCCCTCACGCGGCAGGCTTTATCATAATAGGCATCATAGTAACCGCTAGATAAGGAAAAAGCTCCCATCATGATTCTACGTTTTACTTCTTCGCCAAACCCTTCCGCTCGCGTGCGCGCATAAAATTCAGCGATGTTCTCAGCGGGGATTTCATCAAAGTTGGCCCTATGTCCAAATCGAACACCATCGTACCTTGCTAAGTTACTGCTCGCCTCACTCGTCGCAATCAAGTAGTAGATGGGAACGGCCGTATCGATAGCGGGAACGCTGACCTCTTTAAACTTAACGCCCAGATCTTTTAATATGTTTAAGCTGTTATCCACAACTTTACGCACTTCATCGGTCATGGCCCCGTCTTCAAAACACTCTTTCAAAAGTCCCACCGTTTTACCGGCCACATTGGTGTTAATGCTTTCCACCCAATTGGGCACAGGAAGATTCGCCGAAGTGGCGTCCTGACCATCGCGACCGGAAATGGCTTCTAACAAAAGCGCGGCATCCTTTACATTATTTGCCATAGGCCCAGCTTGATCCAAGCTGGAAGCAAACGCTGTAATTCCAAATCGACTGACACGGCCATAGGTAGGTTTAACTCCAACAATTCCGGTAAAGCTGGAAGGTTGACGAATAGACCCACCGGTATCGGTACCAATAGCCGCGGGAGCCATGCGAGCAGCAACAGCCGCGGCAGATCCACCACTACTTCCGCCAGGAACGCGTGTGGTATCCCAAGGGTTTTTTACCGGACCAAAATAGCTGGTTTCGTTACTTGAACCCATCGCAAATTCATCCAGATTGGTTTTACCTAAAACTATGGCATCCTCTTCATCCATTTTTTCAGTCACTGTGGATGAATAAGGTGGAACAAAGTTATGCAGCATCTTTGAACCCGCCGTCGTGCGAATGCCACGGGTGCAAAGTAAATCTTTCACCGCTATGGGAATGCCGCCTAGTTTGCCCAGCTTCTCGCCGGCCTTATGGCGCTTATCTAATTCATGGGCCTGTTCAATCGCGTTTTCATTAATCGTAATATAGGCATTAAGCTCAGTATTGTGCTTTTTGGTTTGCTCTAAAAAGGCCGACGTTACGGCTTCACAACTAACGTCGCCATTATCGATGTGTTGTTTTAGTTCCGTCATGGAAGTTTTTAATATTTCCATTTTCTATTACCCCACTACCGGTGGAACCTTAAACAGGTTGCCAGATTTTTCGGGGGCATTCGCCACCGCGGTTTCCGCATTCTCCCAATCGATCACATCATCTTCTCTAAATTCAATATGCATATCCGTCGGGCACACCATCGGAGGCAAATCGCCTGTGTCCACTAAGGAGATCTTTTCAAAATGCCCTAATAGTGAAGGCAACTGTTCAGCAAACAGCTTTGTATCTTCTTCTGATAATTTTAAAGCAGCCAATTGGGCCACCCGTTTCACATCGATTTCCATAATCCATGCCTCACTTTAACAAGTTTGTTTACAAGGGAATAAGGTGTAGTGGATTCCCGCAAATTTGTCCATAGATTCAGCAGTTACTGACCCCCTTTGTGTTGCGTCAGAATTTCAAAAATTGGGAGTGGTTTTCATACCTTGTAAAATTTTACCCGGCCATGATACATCTAACTAAATCTGGCTTAAGCAAAGGAAATGGGGCTTTGAAAAAAGTGGAAAAACGAATCGCAGAGCTGCGAAAAGTGATCCGTCACCATGATCATCTCTATCACACCCTAGACCGTCCTGAAATTTCCGATTTTGATTACGACAAGCTCCTCTCCGAGCTACAAAAGCTAGAAGCCGAAAACCCAGAATGTATTACGCCCGACTCTCCCACACAGCGCGTGGGCTCAAAACCCTTAGATCAATTTGAAAAACAAGAACACCGCGTTCCCATGCTGTCTCTATCCAACAGCTACTCACCGGAAGACATTGTGGCCTTCGATGAGCGAGTGAAAAAGTTCCTCGATCGAGATCAAGACGTGGAGTATTTCTGCGAACCCAAACTCGATGGTCTGGCCATCGAACTCATTTATGAAAATGGAGTTCTCACCTCCGCTTTAACTCGCGGAGATGGATTAGTCGGTGAGAATGTTTACTCCAATGTAAAGACCATTAAAAGTGTGCCGTTAAAACTAAATGATGAAAACCCACCAGCCCTGCTTGAGGTACGTGGTGAAGTGGTTATGCACAAACAAGATTTTAAGGCCATCAATGAGCAAGGTGAGGAAGAAGGCACTCAAGTATTTGCTAACCCTCGTAACGCCGCCGCTGGAACTCTGAGGCAACTGGATCCGCGTATTACGGCCCAGAGGCCATTAAAAATGTATTGTTATTCTTTGGGGGCTACAGACGGCATTGCCTTTTCCTCCCAAAGCCAATTGATTAGCGATCTTGCAAAACTGGATTTACCCACTTTAGATTTAGCTAAAGATTCCAAAAAACTTGAATCCATCGTTAAAAAAGCTCAAAGTCTTAAAGAGGGCGAATACTTTTTGCCACCACTGACGGTGAAAATATCTACCGCAGAACAAGCTGTAGAATACTATGAGTTTATTGAAGCTGTCCGCCATCAACTCCCTTTTGATATCGATGGGATAGTGATTAAGGTGAATGACTTTAAGCTACAAGACCAACTGGGTTTTATTGCACGATCTCCCAGATGGGCCACGGCAGCTAAATACCAGCCGGAACAAGGTGAAACGGTCATTGAAAATATTGATGTACAGGTGGGGCGAACCGGAGCACTCACCCCTGTTGCAAAGCTTAAACCTGTTAAGGTCGGTGGCGTCACCATAAGTAATGCCACTCTTCACAACCAGGATGAAATCGACAGAAAAGATGTCCGTATTGGTGATTCCGTTGTCGTTCAACGAGCCGGTGACGTCATACCGGAAGTGGTGGAAGTGATCTCTTCCAAAAGGCCCAAAAGCTCCAAACCTTTTAAACTACCTAAAGATTGCCCCGTATGTTCTGAGCCTGTGGAACAGCTCGAGGGCGAGGCGAAATCAAGGTGTGTAAACCCGCTTTGTGCCGCCATCATGAAGGAATCTCTTAAACATTTTGTAGCCCGACGAGCGATGAATATCGATAAGCTTGGCGAAAAAATCGTAGAACAGCTCAACCAAGAGGGCTTGGTGAATTCATTTAGCGACCTCTATAAACTCAAAGAAGAGGAACTTCTTGAACTTGAACGCCAAGGAAAGAAATCCGTTGAGAACATTTTAAAATCCATCGAAAAATCAAAAGACATTGAGCTAGGTCGGTTTATTTACGCGCTTGGCATTCGTTTTGTGGGCGAGCAGACCGCACAAACTTTGGCTAAGCACTTTAAAACTTTGGATGCTTTTTTAAATACAAACGCGGATGAACTCACTGCAATAAACGACGTGGGTCCAAAAGTGGCCGAAAGCATTATGGGACGACTTAACAATAAGAAGTTTGTTTCCGAAGTGAATGAACTCATTCAAGTTGGAATTCGCATTAAAGAGATGGCCTCTGGTAACTCTTCCGGAAAACAGCCCCTTAAGGGACTTAATATTGTGGTCACCGGCTCGCTACCTATGGGGCGCAATGAGATTAAGGATTTGATCACCGATTTGGGTGGGAAAAGCGCTGGCAGTGTCAGTAAGAAAACCGATTACGTTTTAGCCGGTGAAGATGCGGGCTCAAAACTCACTAAGGCCGAAGAACTGGGTGTAAAAGTGTTGGCCTGGGAAGATTTTCAGGCCCTCATTCAATAGATTTATTTTGCAATGTTCCCCTTGGCTTTACTAAACTCTGGTGGATGAGAAACTCAAATGATTTATAATTGCCAAAAACGAGTTCGAATGGCGCAAGGTTGCGCAGGCAACCGATGTGCCACTCGCATGTCTGAGTATTTTGGTAATTGATAGATCATTTGAGTTTCTCATTTACCTTAGTGGCCCTATAAAAGCTGATGGGTGATACCAAACACTAGGCCATGTTGAATCTGGAATTGATTCAAGGTCTTTGGCTGCTTAAGAGCTTTGTATTCATACTTCACTGTGGCCCAATCCGACATCTTAGTGGTAAAGCTCAAGGCAATGTCCACGTTAGTGAGTTCAATATCATCACAGTCCTCACACTCTTTACCCGCTTCAATATCTTCCCCAAAGGGAGTTAAAAATTGGCCCGTAAAGCTGTACTCGGATTGTTTATTCCACTGTCCGGTCCATGAAAAACCATACTCCAAACCCACAGTGTCCGAATCCTCTAGTCGACGTAATTCGATAATGCTGTCGGTGTCGCTGTCGTCGTCTAAAACCAATTGATCATCAGCCTTAATTTGCTGAGCACCCAGACCCACTCGAAAATCCACTTTCGTGTTTTTTCGATCAATATATTTATAAAACAGACCCACCGATTCCGTTATGGTGAGTGGTTTAAAACCATCCGTGAGTCTTTGTGATTCTCCGACACCGAGGTTTTCAGAAGTATTGGTCACCTGAAACGTCTTTGCTTCAGATTGCACGCTTTCCCCAAAAAAAGCCGGTGCACTCGCAGAGACTCTTACGTATGGCCCCATATTCGGATACTTTTCTAGTGAATAGAGATAGAGGGATTCGTATTTGACTTCGTCAGCTGATTTAACAAATCTTGGAAGCGTAGGTGTTTTTGCCGTTTTACCGGTAATGTCCAAGCTTTGCCGCCATTCCGATTGTTGTTTTTTATAGATCAATTTGTTTTTGAGCGATCCACCTATTGTAAGCGTATCCCCATCTTCTTGCCCGACAACACTGTTGGAGGCACTAAAACTCAAATCCAAACCTAAATTGATTTTAGGATGCCATCCATCTTTGAGTTTGTCTGACAAGGACGCTTGCTCTTGGAGCGTGAGGGCTTCTTCTTCAGCCCATGCCAAATGACTAAGAACTGCTACTATCAATAAAATCACAACGTGCTTCATTTTTCCTACCTACTTTCACTGGATGAAATTGAACTTCGACACAATACAGCTCCAAAAGGTGCCTGGCACCTTTTGACAAAAAAAAGGGCCTCCTTATGGGAGACCCTTTGATTTAAAAATTATTCATTTTTAGATGTGATCAATTGGAATATCACGAGCCATAACGGTTTTACGGCCATCAGACTTGGCGCTGTCCAAACCCTTACGACATAGTTTCTCAACTGCTTGAGAAAGGATTTCGATGGTTTCTGCAGATGTATTACATTCACCAGCTTCTTTGATCAGCTTTTTAACTTTGCTTGTTACTACTAGTACTTCAGCCATTTATTCCTCCAATGCCTTTGAAACGAGAATTATCCTACATGGATAACCAGGCATGAGAAACAAAATATTGGGGTTTCAGCTATTTTGTGCGAGGCATTTGGACCTCAAATCAAATGGGATGCATTTGAAGGCGAGCCAACACGCCGCATAATCTTCATCTATTCAAGGGGTTTAACTCTATACTGTTCGCTTTTTAAGCAGCACTTCAAACGCGCCCTCTTTAAACCTAAGCAGACTAGCTTTACGCGGCCCGCGCCCTTCTGGCTCAATCCAAACGAGAGTCTTATTGTCCACTTGCGTTTTACATTCCACATCTAAGAAGGCCGGCGACCAGGTACCCGAATTTAAATGCTCCACGGGTCCAATCAATTCATGTCGAGGAATATGCGTATGACCATAAACCACCCGCCGCACTCCTGTAATTAACCCGGTAGTGACCAGAATCTTTTCCTTAGGCTCTTTGTATTCATGCACTTCGCTGGAGATGGAACTGGAATAGAATAAAAAGAAAGGTAAAAACAAAAGAATGGGAATAAAGGTCCAAAATAAAGACACCTTATAAAAATTGTTAATCAGTAGAAAGATTTGAAAGACAGCTAAAAGAGTTAGCATGAGCAGAAAAGCCCTATCGAGCCAAAGTTCCCGCAATATAATAATGGGATGACTGGTTGCCGGCTGCACAAACAGTTCTCGCATCTCCCGAACCACACGAGGTTTGGTGTTTGCTTTTTTTGCAATATTCTCAATCCGGTCTTCAATTGTGAGCGGGTTCTTTACGGAAGGTAATAGCCGATCAAAGAATGACTGAACCAAAATAACAATGGACCAAAATAGCCACGTTAATAGAAGCTGTGGTTGCGCGCGGAACATATACCTAAAAAAGAACTTTACGTACTCCCAAGCCGACATAATAAAATTGCTATCCACATGGGGATTAAAAAAACCCATTCGATTGATCAAGTAGCGCGTAGCCAAATTACCGAAGGGCACTCGGACCTCGAGTCGATTAAACCTCTGAATCAAGGGGTTCACGGGATCCTCTGCTAAACAGTAGGGATCATATTGATTGCCGTGTTCAATCAAAGTGTCTGAGTTACTGATGTAAAACCACTCGTTGAATCGAATTTGACTTTGAAGATCTTCCTCTTCTTCAGTGAGTGCCTCTACGATAGCCTCTTGCACTCGTGGCCAATGCAATTCTAGATCATGGTTTCCAATAACAAAGATCACGCGATGACCTTTTTTAAGGAAGTCTCTTAATGAACGCACCCATTGCTCGTGATGATTCAAGATCCTCTTCACCTTAAAGACAGATTTTTCCTCTTGGGGCTTTAACCCCGTGAGTGTTTCCACCCATGAAACCCGGTAAGGTGGTGCTGGAGGTTTAGCCGTCACACTATCAAAGTCAAAAATATCGCCATTGAGTATCAGTTCTATGGACTCGCCATCCACCCTCTCATCCAGCTTATCTAAAAAATCCTCGAAAACACCATCGAAGAAGTAGTCCCTCGTCTTATATTTCTTCCATAACGGGTATTTGGGATGGGGGGCTTCCGCTTCGCAAAGATGCAGGTCACTGATCACCGCCGTATACTTGGCCTTAGAAAAATCCTCGATGTCTTTTGAGCCCCAAAACTTCATCTCATTAGGATGCCAGGTCCTCCCATTGATAGCAAAGATTCCCCAACACTTCGGCCTGAAAATATGACAAATTTCGGTGACATCTCGCAACCTTAGACACTTGCCCAACTCCCCCATGTACCATTCTGAGGCGCCAAAAACACCTGGTCGACTTTGAGGCTGGCATCACGTTTGCTCTAAAAGTAGGCATGATTTGGCTTAAAAATGGGACCCCTCTTCTTTCTAGAAAATGGACCCTTAAAAATAGTATTTATTTAGTGGCTGTGGCCTTGTTTTCAACCCTGGTGGGGATTTCCTTCACCCATACACTCACCAGTGAAAGCACTCATCAATACCTCGCCTGGCTAGTTTCATCTTCACCTGTGGATTCACCCTCTGTTTCTGAAGACCAGCAACCCGCTTTGGTTGTGACCCCAGTCATTCCAAAAAATACTAGTATTGTGAGGGTCCCCGACGAGCCAGTGATTAAAAAGGCCAAGCGATCCCGATCAGGAAAATTGAACCTACCTGAAATCGACCGAACCCCTGTAGTCAATTATGCTATGGCTATCCAGAACAGGGATAATGTTGAAGCTAGAAAGTTTCTTTTAGACCCGAAGAATCGGATCAGTGATGATTTCAAAATTCCTGAGATATTACAAAAACGCGCTGGTTTTTGGTTCGATATTTATACTATCTATGGAGCGAATGACCATGTCGTCCACCATGTGGACTATCCATGGATCGTATTTGATGTTGTTAACACTGACCATATTGATCAAGGTAAAGGGCATCGATGGACCAAGTATCATAAAAAACGTAAATATGTCCGCACTCAAAGAATTAAGATAAAGAACGCGCTTAGACGACTCAGTAAAAAGCGCTCATTCAAAAACTTAAAGGGACTGGAAAAAAAGCTTTATGATGCCATGGCTTCTTTAAAAGGAAACCGTAGAGCTGTTTTTCGACATGCGTCCGTTAATATGCGATCTCAACTGGGCCAAAGAGATTTCTTTTTAGAAGCTCTCGTTAATAGCAATAAATACCTTCCCTTCATCGAAGGTCATTTTGAGTCTAAAGGTCTGCCTATTGAATTATCCCGACTTCCCTTTGTGGAAAGTAGCTTCAATGAAAAAGCTTATAGTAAAGTGGGCGCTGCGGGTATTTGGCAAATTATGCCTAAAAGTGCAAAAGGTTCCTTAATTAAAAACGACACCTTAGATGAAAGGTCATCACCTTTTAAATCCACTATTTATGCAGCCAACCACCTGAAACGGGATTTTAGAATCTTAGGCGATTGGGGCATGGCTGTAACGGCTTATAATTATGGCATTGGTAATATCCGCAAAGCCAAACGTCAGACTCGCGCAAAAACTATTATTGATATTATTAACCGAAACAAATCAGCCGCTTTTGGCTTTGCCTCTAAAAACTTTTACTCTTCTTTCGTCGCCGTGATTCATGCTGAGGCCTACCACAATGAAATATTTAAAAACATTTCTAGACTACCAGCCTTGAATGTTGCTTCTGCTAAGCTGAAACGTTCTATTCGAGCGCAAAGTCTGACGAAATTACTCAACCTCTCTGTGGAAGACGTTTACCATTATAATTTAGAACTGCGAAATGCGTTACAGACCAATGCTCGCCTACCTAAGGGGTTTCGAATTTACTTCCCAGCGCATCGCGCTCAGGCGTTAGATCAAACGAAGTTCGATCAACCCCGCCTCTACAGTTTATCTGATCAGAAGGATAAAACTTGGCAAACTCGAGAGTCTCGCAACATATAGCGATTCAGAATTTTTGAACCGGAAGTCGGTACCGCTTGAACATGCACCACTTCCTCTTCATTCACATCTACTAAAAAGCCTCCACCACTCACTGGTGCATTCACTCTCTCGCCATTTCTATCAAAATAGATGATTTGGTCTTCAGCTATAGGATCTTCCCCAATGTAGGCAGATATCATTTCAATGTCCTCACCCAGCCAACCAATGATGGGGCAAGGCGTATCCTGTTGAAATGATTTATCCAAGAGGACCTCTAAGTTCTCGTAACGAAGAAGCTGCCAACGCTGTAATTCAGATTTATGGTTTACAGTAAACCTTGTTATTGGATAATCATCACCAGCATCCACATCCATTTCCAAATGACCATCACTTTTCGGGACAAGTAAATCCAACACACCCGAGTAAATGCCCACTTGTTCTTCGACACCCACATATTTACCCGTGGCCTCTAAGCCCTCTTCATACAAACCATCTGCAATACTTATATTTTTAGATCGAGAGAAATCCACATCAAAAATCACTTCAGAAATGTGCCCCTGCTTTATATCCACCCACTGGGCAGGATAAGGCACTCCATCCACCGAAACCCGAATATATCTTGGCCCTTCCACTTCAGTGAAAATGATAAACTCACCGGTACTTGTTGTCTCAGTCAGCGAGGGTCTTGGTAAAAAAGACTCGTAATATATCGGAGTTGTCGCATCCCCCTCGACTTCCACCTTTGCTCCTGAGACTCCGCGACCCTCTTTTATAATTCGACCTTTTACTATAGCAAAGCGCTTAAGATCATTTTCGTGTTTTTCGGGAAACGCATTAGCATAAGTGGCTTCTATATCTTTATCTGTAAACACTTCTATTCTTTGAAACACACTTGATTTGATACGAGTTATTTTAGACCAATGATTCTCCAAATGGGTGGTGAGTATAGACTCACTGCCCGGAAGGTAATCTTCGTCTCTAAATTTTGCTAACCCATTTGAAGAGATGTATTTATTAAAAGGTGCTATAAAGGTTTGAGCTTGTGGCTCAGGAATAATATTTGATCGATAAGAGTAGGCTGAAATGACCTGACCTTCAATAAGCTCACTAGTGGGTCTCAAGTGAATTTGCAGGCCGTCTATTTCATCCACATTTCTTTCAATATGAGGTAATTCTGTTGATTCTAAATGACCCGCACCAATAAGTTCTCCAGCACGTGTTCGCATTTCTGCGATAAACCGACCAGAGGCTTCGCTCACCGCTATGTAAAATTCCGCCGAATTGATATTCACTTCACCATATTCTACTCGAATACCTTCAACCAATTGATAGAGTTCAATAAGATGCTCTTCCGGATTGTAGAGCAGCCCCTCTGTCACGCCGATGTGTCCCTGTAATATAAGACCCTGATGGCCCCACTCCACTTCGCTAGGATGGATAAGATCAGAGACATTTCTTGGAGTATCTTCGGATCTTGAATATGTCCGACGATCCACGGCCCCATTGAATGATTTTTTTGAACGACGGCTATCGGTGAAACTCGGTCGTCGATCTTTTGGATTGGCTTCGGATTGACTAAGACTCACTTGAGCGGGTCTTATAATGATCGGAGCACCCTGACTGGTGGCTACATATTTTTCTTCTTTAGAATTTGACTGAACAAAAGCATCTTCTAAATAGGATGGTCGTTTGGCCGTTTCCATAGCTAATAAAATCTCATTCAGGTCTTGTTCCGAAATAGTGATGCTAGGTCGTGGTTGATACTTCGCAATAGATCCCTGCTTCGACGTATTTAATGCAATCGGATTAGATTTATAGGTTTCCTGCGGCTTATAAGATTCGCCTGCGGACAATTGAACCTCACGAATGGATTCAAAATCATCTTCGTCCTCATAACGATCAATGGTAAGTACATCTTCCAGTGCCGCTTGGGCCGGAGAGGGTTCATTATGTCTAACGGAAATACGAGGACCTACACCTAAAAAAACTTCGTCTTTGGGAGAAGGATCCCACAAAAACGTACCGGCAACGATACCAAAAATGAAAATTGAATGGATTGTATTTAACAAACCCAAAACACAGCCTCCATGCTGACTTCTGTTGCCTTAAGACCTAATACAGATCAGATCTTAGGATAATTAAAACACTCTATAGTCGTCAATTATGTTAATTTCCTTGGGACGTTGGGTGAGTGCCCTACCTATACGTCTAGCAACGGCCTTAGACTGACCCTGATGAATACCTCGATCGCTATAAACAGGTAGAACCGCATTGACGTTTTTTTCTCTCACTTCCTGCCTAACAGTGACCTTTACATCATAAGGTCTAGTCGTTCCGTTGATAATCACTTCTGCATAAAATCGTTTAGGAGCATTGGTGGCTGAAACTACCCCTTTTTTCTTTTTAGAAAAGGTATAGTAGTGAGAATAGTAGGTGCGTCCATTATCACTCACCTTGCGAACTCCAAGGGGAAGACTCGAATTGATGGCACGCTTAATAGTCGCTAGAGGTATAGAGAGATCTTGAAGTGTGGCTGCAGAAGAACAACCACACAGACTTAAAAATATTAAAAATAATAAGGGCTTTCGCATCCCTTTATTGTGGCACTTTTTCCGCGTCTTTCAAGAACTGCGCAATACCTTTGTCGGTAAGTGGGTGAACTGCTAACTGATTTATTACTTTTAAAGGAACCGTAACAATATCAGCACCGATTAATGCCGCATCCATAATGTGCATTGGGTGACGAATACTAGCTACTAAGACCTTTGTCGTAAAACCGTAGTTGTCATAAATCTGTTTAATATTCGCAATAAGACCCATTCCGTCGTTGCTGATGTCATCCAATCGTCCCACAAAAGGAGAACATAAAGTGGCACCCGCTTTAGCGACAAGCAACGCTTGCAATGGTGAGAACACTAAAGTCACATTGGTTTTGATTCCTTCGGCGGAAAAACGCTTCACCGCTTTTAGGCCTTCTACACACATTGGAATTTTAACAACAACATTGTCAGCCAATTTTGCTAATTCCATGCCTTCAGCATACATTTTGTCAGCCTCTAAGCTGATCACTTCTGCAGACACAAGACCGTCTACTTCTTTGCAAATGTCAGCAATCACTTCTTTATTTGGACGACCGGTTTTAGCCACCAATGTAGGGTTGGTTGTAACGCCATCTAAAATACCGAGGCTATTGGCCGCTTTTACTTCGCTGATATCAGCAGTATCTATATGAAAATCCATAGTTTTCTACTCCCTTGATGACACATACCTATGCCTCTAAGGCCTAAAAATCAAGTGCGGACTTGCTGTGGGCAAAAAACTCGCCCCAGGAACCTGCGGCAGAGCGCTTGGCTAGGGCATTTAAACTCTCTTTATAGACGGGATGATAATAATCTCCCCATGTTTCCGCCGCCGGAATGGTGATTTCTGGCCGCTTTAAGAGGTCTGGATAGGGCAAAGTCAAGTTTGGCGTCATGACTGCCTCCCCCTCATAGACCATAAGAATCAGCTCTAGACTTCTTTTATTGATCGTACTTGTAAGCTCCGACTCAAGCATTTTAATTTTTGAAAGGAGTTCACTGGCCCGATCGGCTGTATGTAGAGTCAGTGCTAAACTCAAGCCTATAAACTGTCCATCTGTTCTTAAATCATGAATTTGATCTGGAACATAATGCGTACCCCGAATGGAGTAAATAGATGAGACTTTTTCCAATGATCCTAAGCCTTTAAGCTTACCCATCGCAGCCTTGAGTTCAGGAATACCCTTTTGTGAGAAAACGACTACGCCTATAACTGCTAACTTTTCCACTTACTTCAGCCCTAGTATATCTTTCATTGAATAATGACCGGGAGCTTGATTCTTCAGCCAAAGTGCCCCTTTTATTGCACCACGAGCAAATACGCTTCGCGTTAGTGCTGAGTGCTTAATCGTAATCACTTCCTCTTTCGACATGGCCATTATTTCATGATCTCCAAATATCCCACCACCACGAATAGCTAAAGGATCTGGAGCTGGGTTTTTTACAACTGAATTCAAAGTCTCCTGCAGAAAAAGCGCCGTTCCGCTGGGCGCATCTTTTTTCTGATTATGGTGCGCTTCTATAATTTGATAGTCGAAACCATCCAATGCCCCTAAATGTCGAATCAACTCATTTAAAAAGTTAACCCCCAAACTTGTGTTCGGTGCCCACAATACAGGGATCGAATTTGCGGCCTCTTTAAGAAGTTGAAAATCGGAATCTTCCAACCCTGTGGTGCCACTAAAAAAAGGAATACCATTTTCTTTGGACCAAATTAAAGCTTCCCGAAACCCAGGAGGTAAAGAAAAATCGATAACAATTTTGACTTTACCCGGGTCTGCTTCGCTCAAATTTTGAATGGCGCGCTCACCTTCCGCACGTGGAGACCAACCGTAAACCAACTGACCCACTCCTTCAGCCTCAGCTAAAGCTACAATCTGTTGACCCATCCGCCCGGAATAACCACTCATCAAAAACTTCATATCTCACTCTACCTCTTCTAAATCAGTCCTGCTTTTTCCAATAACGGACGCAGTTGAGCTTGTCCATCATCGGAAAGACCTAATAATGGCAAACGGCACTCAGCGGATTCGATGATTCCCATTTCCTTTAAAGCCCATTTGGTGGGTGTGGGATTGGGCTCTATAAACAACCCCGCTATAAGATCTTTGTAAGACTCGAAATCCTTAGCTCCCTCTGGGCTTTGACTCTTTGTCCACTCTACAACTTTTTGCGGAATCAAATGAGACATGACTGAAATGACCCCATGTCCGCCCTTATTTAAAAACTCATAATAAGTTCCATCATCACCACTTAGCAATGCGAACTCTTCTGGAAGCCGCCCTTCTAAATGGTTGAGATAGTCCATATCTCCACTCGCTTCTTTTATGCTGATAATATTGGGATGAGCCGAAAGCTCCACCGTAGTTTGAGGGTTGAGACTGACAATAGTCCTTCCGGGCACATTGTAGAGCACTAACGGTATGTCTACTGAATCCGCAATAGCCAGAAAGTGAGCTTTCATTCCCGCTTGGGTGGGTTTGTTGTAGTAAGGACAAACCACAAGTGCGGCATCAGCACCCCACTCCTTTGCCAGTTTGGTAGAATGTATCGCCTTAAAGGTCGCATTTGAACCGGTTCCCAAAATCAAAGGAACCTGTCCGCTGACAAAACTTTTCGTCTTTTCAAAAAGGGTTCGCACTTCTTCTACTTTTAGTGCCGGGCTTTCTGCCGTCGTTCCATTCACTACGAAACCTTGAACGCCATTGTCCAATTGATGCTTCAATAGTCTTTCATAAGATTTAAAATCAATACTTCCATCTTTAAATGGAGTTACAAGTGCCGTGTAAACACCCCTTGGAGTAAAACTCATTTTCGATCCTCTGGTTTCTTTTTCTTAATTGTATCTTCTTCATCTTGATCATCTTGCTGCATTTTCTGAAGATCTTGTGCATTCAACGCGCCTTTAAATCCCGGTCGGCCACGACCAATCTCAGTGGGAGTCAGTGGGGGCCTTGGGTCGCCCTTCACTCCACAGCCAATATTTAAAAACATGAATATGAGTATTGCTCTTTTCATTGAACGTCTTCCTGTTGAATCTCTCTTTTTAGCACTGCTAGCTCTTTCTCGACAAGAGAAGTTTCTGAACAGTAAAGAGGAAACAGGGGTTCTTTGCGATAGGTCTGCTGTAAGAACTTCTTACAACGAAGTATATATTCTTCTGCGTAAGTGATTCTATCCTCTGCGGTCTCAGCAAGTAGCCAACGATACCAGGATTTTTCAGCAGAAAATATTTGGATTTTCTGATTGGCTTTTTCTAAAACTTTATTTTTTTCATCGAGAATTTCTCGCTTTTCTGCAATTCGAATTCTTAAAATAAATAATCTCTCATCGCTGCTATGTGTCCCCAGCTGCTCAAGCTGACTCAGCACCTTATCTGCTTCAGCCCATTGGTTCATACAAAGGTAGGCCATAGCTAGAAGCAAATGCGCCTCACCATCTACGGGATTACTTAAGAGATGCTTTACAAGAAGGGTCTTGGCCTGTGAACACTGCAGTTGTTGAATTTCAGCGACGGCCATTCCGTGTAACGACTTTTGATGATTCTTTTCCATCTCATAGGCTTCTGCAAAACGAGAATAAGCCAACTTCGGATCGGAACCCAATACACTGAGTCCAGATGAATATCGATTTTGCCCTAGTTCAGTAAAAAAAACCTCAGCTAAACGATTGAGTTGTGTCATCTCTGAAATTGAAGCTTTAATTTGGTCTTCATGCTTATTGATCAGGTTGTAAATACCCTCACGATTTTGATCGAGCGCCAAGTCTTGAGCGGATTTTACAATTGAGGATTGCGCCCATAAAAAAAGGGTTGAACAAAATATGCTCAACCCTAACAAAATACTAAAAACTATATACTTAGTTCTTTTCAAACGAAGTGAGCTCCATTGTCACTGTCCCCATTGGACCAGGGGAAACCTGTTTTAATGCGCCAGATACTGGAACCACTTGCGGGTTAATCCACACCTCTGAAACATCATTGCTATCGGTATCACGAACCTTAACATAGACGCAATCAAAGTTTCCAGCACGAACAGTAATGTTATCTTCACGCATTTCAATCACTTCTTGGTTGCCTGAATCAGGAATATCTTGTGGCTGCCCATTCACCATGAACTCCAAAATCTGTCCGGTGTTCTTATCAAACAGAATTTCAGCTTTCTGCTGTCCCGCAAATCCCAAGTCCATATTCTGTTCCACCCAAAAACCTCTATCATTTTTTTCTCGAACTAGAGTCTCGTTAGTCCCCTTAATGAACCCCATATCAATATCATAGTTCGCGCGGTCTCCCACTTTCCAATCGAGCTGGAAAGCCTTGATAGGCTGACTAAGTAGTGTGCTGAAAACAGCCACCGGATCCACCTGGGATGCGTGCGCCTGACTAAAAATAAACGTAGCTATTAGTGTTGATAAAATCTTCATGATTCTCCCCTCATCCTTAAGTTCGGCTACAAAATTGTTGTAGCTCCTATGATCTGTGCGTCTTTGCACATTATTGATTTCTACCCATCAAACCATAAGTCCTATTTAAGCGGCAAGACGGTAGCAGGGTCTAGTCTAGTCGAGATTTCTTAAACCAAAAAAGGTCGACACTAAAAAAGTGTCGACCTAAGTCTTGTTTATTAAAAATGATCTGGGATTAAATTACGGCCTAATGCATCTGTAACGAGTGGTTGCTCTTCGAACACACTGGTATCCTACATTTCGAGAGCGATCTCTAGCAAGATCATCAGAGGCTATGTTACGACTTGCACCAACAACACTTTTGTGTCCATAGATGCTTATCAAAATATCGTGATCGAGTTGAGATAACTTATTACGCCCATTGGTTGGCTTTCCAGTCTTTTTACTAATGATCGTTGGTTTACCGTTCTTAGAAAAAGAGTAACCGTGGTAATGCATCACTGAATCGTAATCATAGTCTTCTGTTGTGGCGGCCTGGCTATAGCTTAGTTTTCTGAAATTACTCTCATATTCTTTATTGATGTTTTCAAATTTTATAGTCACAAATTTATCTCTATCTGGTCGACTTTGCTCATGCACAATTCCTAAAGCGTGCATAAGTTCATGTGCAATGGTTCTTTCTTTCCAACATTTTTCATGAACATATATATTTTGAGGACCATTGTTTTTCTGTCGTCCAATATAGGACCGACCACAAAACTCAACTTTACCAGTTACGAGTCGAACATAAAGATGCACCGGTGCTCGACGAGTCGAAGTGGATTGCTGAACACAAGTTATATTCGCTTGCTCTCCAACGGACTCGTTACATATCTTCATAAAGGATTCTTTTCTGTCTGCACTGATATTACTTGGAAAATAGACCGGCACTACACCTCGAGTCCATGTCTTAACTTTTTTGTTCCGTGTTCCTGATAGTGAAAGTTCATCCAGAAATTCTTCGTCGTCACCTTCTAAATCTAAATTTTGAAGCTCTACACCGTACTCAGCTGATTCATCTTCGCCATTTTCACTTTTTAGTAATAGGTCTTCCGACACGATCATGTCTGAGACCAAGGCATGACCCTCTGGCACAGATTGATTTTCTGATGTTTGCCATTCTCCTGCACATCCAAATTGCAGTGCTGCCAATAACAATAGTATATATTTGTCCATTTGTTTCCCCCCTAGCTTAATCAAACGTTAGAAACGCGTTTGACAAAGATTAGAAGTGCATGGACCATACCGAGAAAAATTAGGCTCAGAATCAACCTAGGGGACTTTCAGAATTTCGAGCTCTCTAAGACTCTAACATCTGTATACCAACTTGACACATTTGGGACGACAAAACCCGAATCCCTAACAAAGAGAAATCAGAGAATTTTATAACTTTTATTTAATCATTCCGCTTCGTAGTTGTTAATAAGGACTTTACGTGGTTTTGAACCATTAGCTGGGCCAACAACGCCTTCCGCTTCAAAAACCTCAATGAGTCTCGCTGCGCGAGGATAGCCTAAACGGAATTTCCTTTGGATCAACGAAGCGCTAATGCCCTTTTGAGTGGACGCCCAAGACAAAATTTCATCATAGCGCTCGTCATACTCCTCAGATGAATCTGACAATCCGCCGGATCCATCACCATTAAGATCAAAGCCACCGCCTGAACCTTCTAGAGCTTTCATTGCTAGTTCATCATATTCTGGTTCACCTTGCTCAGACCAAAACTCAATCACGCCGTTGATTTCTTCTTCGGTTAAATAAGCTCCATGATGTCTTTCAGGCTTTGAAACTCCTGGAGCTAAAAACAACATATCTCCGCGAGCGAGTAGTCGCTCAGCACCAGATTCATCCAAGATCACCCGGCTATCAAGTTTAGAGGCCACCTTAAAACTAGCGCGTCCTGGAATATTGGTTTTGATTAATCCCGTTACCACATCTTTTCTCGGCGACTGCATGGCTAGAACTAAATGTATACCACTAGCCCGTGCCATTTGAGCTAATCGCACCACACCTTGCTCAACGTTTTGCTTATCAACAGCCATAAGATCACCAAATTCTTCCACCACTAAGACCACATAGGGCTGAGGGGTCCAATAGTAGGTTTGGTTCTTCTGCATGTTCTCTTCAAACTCAGCATTCACTTGTTCATGTTCAGCAACATCATCCGCTTTCAGTTTTGCTACTTTTTCATTAAAGCTTTCTATATTTCGAGCCCCAAACTTAGCCATTGAAGCATAGCGCTTTTCCATCTCTCTAATCGCCCAACGAAGTGCCACCACCGCCTTTTTAGGTTCTCGAATGGGAGGCATCATGAGATGAGGGACATCATTAAATATGGCTAAATCCACCTGTTTTGGATCCACCAAAATCATCCGAAGGGTCTTGGGAGAATGTTTAAATAGCAGACTTGTTATAAATGAAACAATGAAAACAGACTTACCAGAGCCGGTGGTACCTGCCACCATAAGATGCGGCATCTTACGTAGATCCACTATTTTTGGATCCCCATTGGCCTGTCGTCCTAATGGTACTGGCAATTTAATATCTTCTTCCCAAAATTTATCTTCAGCAACGATGTCTTTTAAATAAACTGTTTCTTGGAAAGAGTTGGATGTTTCAATTCCCACCACATCTCGTCCTGGGATCGGCGCTATAATTCGAACACTCTCTGAACTTAATGCTAAACTCAGATCATCTGCAAGATCAGTGATCTTTGATATCTTTACATCGATGTTCGGTTTGAATTCGAACATGGTCACCGCAGGTCCAGGCTTTATGCCCACAATTTTACCACCCACGTTGAACTGCTCTAATTTGTCTACGAGTAACCTAGATTTAACTCGAATTTCCTTTTCGTCGAGTCGCCGGCGCTCTAACGGTGGATCTTCTAATAAACTGAGTTTTGGTAATTCCCAGTTCTCTATATGTCTGGAAATTTTGGCTTTTAATTTAACCCGACGCTTTTTCTTTTTTCCAGAAAACTGATTTACCAATTTTAACTGCGTGCCTACCTTAGCCTCAATGGGAGGAAACTCTTCATCAAATTCATCCGATTCGACTTCGTCCTCATCAGCATATTCTTCTTCCTCTTCCCAATCTTCCTCTTCTTCCTCTGTATCAAAGGCATCTTTTTTAGAGATTTTGAAAAATCCTAAGGCTTTTCCTGCATCATTTTCCTCTGTACCCGAAGTGGTTCCCGCTGAAGTACTCCATCCTAATTGAGGCAGACGCATTTTTCTGAAAGGCGTCACAATGGCTCGAAAGATATTCATGATCTTTACACCCCACTCTTGCTCCTCCATCCGGTCACTAATATCTAAAATCACCTCTCTTGGCACAAGCAACAGGTCTTTAAGAGTTTTTTCCGTGTAAAAGATCGTTAATACGATGGTGAGTGCCCATAGGATTATGGCCACACCGTAAAAGTTAAAAATCGAAACCAGCGCATGACTAACGGTAATACCTAACAGTCCGCCCACGGGTACCTGCCCCGAAAAAAAATAGGTTTCTGGCCAGTACAGACCCATTAAGCTGGAACTTGTAACCACTAAGAGTAAAGCCCAAAGATATCTTAGATTGCGAATCCCTACTTCTCGACCTCGAAAACTCATCCAAGCCAATCGAATGGACGCCAAAACAAGGACCCAAGCTGTTAGCCCCATAACCTGATATAGAATGTCGGAAAGAAACGATCCAAAGTAACCACAATAATTTGTTGCTTCTAAAGACTTGCCAATAGAATTAAACGAAGGATCTCTGGGATTAAAAGAAACCAAAGCTAGACCTACAAATACAGCCAGGGCGAGCCAAGCTGTACCTACAATGTCACGCCGGAATTTATTTATAACGTGATTCATCATTTAAGTATATAAACCTAATGTGCCATCGAATAGTCTTGAAAGAAGAATCTCGCGACTAAAGTTAGAGTTCAACGGGTGATAATTTTCAACTGAGACTCTATCTTTACGATTTTTTAACTACCCATTATGTCAATGTGGTTTTTGGATAGCCGACCGTTCCATGTTGGTTTTGTAAAGAAGTCCATTAGATTTCTACAGACTTTTCCACAACAAGATTTTTTTTAAATTTATACAGGCTGGCATCTTCTGTTTTTTTGCAAAAAAAACTTGCAAAAGAAGGTGAAATAATAAAATTAATGGTCCTGCGTTTTTAAAAGAATTCATTCGTTAAAAGCGTAGTGTGTACTGAAGAGAGGAAACTCTTTTTTTTAAAATCCAACAACTCTAGCGTAGGGGCAGTTCTTAATGACACCGAGTCTTAATAGTTCAAACCATTTATTCGTAGCTAATCTTCAAAATGTATCTCTAGAAAAACTCGTTAAGAGCAAGCTGGAGGTTTTGTTTGAACAACAAACTGAAGCTGGTGTGGATTTAGACGGAACTGGTTTATACAAATTTTTCATCAAGCAAGTAGAAAAGCCTCTTATTGAGCTTTCCTTGGAAGCTAACAAAGGTAACCAAGTGAAAACTGCCAATATGCTTGGTATCAACCGTAACACTTTAAAAAAGAAAATTGATTCCTACGAAATTAAAGTTCGTGGAATTAAAGCAAGTATTTAAGATTCTCAATCAAAATTGAAGCATCGGCGGGTGCCTCATCGTTTTTTCATCCTTGTTTAGGCCCGCACACTTTGCACACTGATCGTGCTAGGGGATAAATTTATGGAGCGGGTCCCGCCTAACAACATTGATGCCGAAAAATCTGTTTTGGGTGGTCTCATGCTTGAGGAAGAAGCATGGACTGAAATCGTTGAGATCATTAGCGAAGATGACTTCTATAAGCCAGCGCATAAAAAAATCTTCCACGCCATTCAAGCCTTAAATCATAAAAGTCAGGCTTCTGACCTAGTGACAGTTTCCAACTTTTTAATGGAATCCGGTGAACTTGAGATGGTTGGCGGGCCAGCTTATTTAGCTGAACTTCTAGACGACACTCCTTCAGCTGCAAACATTGCTAGCCACGCCCAAATTGTAGCTGATAAATCTACAGTGAGACGAGTGATCCATGTAGGACAAGACATTGCCGATCAAGGATACACTCAGAGTTTTGAAAATATTGAAGAGTACGTCAATACGGCGGAATCCGCTATTTATAACGTCGCTCACAAAAATGTCTCCTCGGGTCTAACGGGACCTAGCGAACTTGTACAAGCCAGTTTAAAAAAGTTGGAAGAGTTATTTGCTAACAAGAGTGATATCACAGGTGTACCTTCAGGATTTCTAGAGCTCGATGATATGACGGCTGGATTTCAACCCGGCGAATTAACCATCATTGCCGCTCGTCCTTCTATGGGTAAAACGGCCTTTTCTCTGAATGTGGTTTTGCATGCCATATTGCGGGAGAAAAAGTCTGTGGCTTACTTCTCAGTGGAGATGGCGAAAGAATCTCTAATGATGAGGATTATCTCACTGGCCTCAAAAATTCCACTGGGCTCCATTCGTGTGGGTAACATTGATGATAAACAATGGCCCAAGCTGATTAGTACCTCTGCGCAATTGAGCGAAGCCAAGATCTTTATCGACGACACTTCTGGGATTAGCCCCTTTGAAATTCGCTCTAAACTCCGTCGCATGTCCACAAAAGTGGGCGTCGACATGGTGGTGGTGGATTACCTTCAGCTCATGAGTATGAAGACCAAAATTGAATCTCGTGAACGGGAAGTTTCAGAGATCTCAAAAACCCTTAAGGCCATCGCTAAGGAATTTAGAGTACCTGTGATTGCCCTCGCACAGCTAAACCGAGGTGTGGAAGGCCGTACCGATCGTCGACCCATGCTCTCTGACTTGCGGGAATCGGGATCCATTGAGCAGGATGCGGATATTATCATGATGCTTTTTCGTGAGGACTACTATGAACGGGATAACCCGGACATCAAAGGCCTTGCAGAAGTTATTATCGGTAAACAGCGTAACGGACCGACGGGTACAGTTAAACTCAAGTGGGTTCCTGAATACGGTATTTTCGACAACCTAGATCCTAACTCCTTCGGAGGACCACAGCCACCGGCTCCAGATGAGCCACCACCGGGCTTTGGCGCTGGTGCCCAGGCCAACCCTGGTAAGTCGGCCCCTTCCGCAGGACCGCCTTCTGGCGGCCCGAAGAACTTCGCCCCAGGTAGCTAGAATTCAAAAAGCAAACTCCTATCGATATTGTTTGCTGGCATTCGCGTGACCGCTTCTTTATACAAATATATCACTTCATTTGACGGGTGGCTTTTTCTGCGGAATCAAGCAACAAGGTCATTAGGCGCTGTGGTATATCCAAATCGTCTCGGTAAGAGAGAAAAAAACGATGCACGCCAAAATGCTTTTCTGGAATGTTTTTTATATTGAGCGGTTTGAGCTGATCTTTGAATCGCTTAGCCACCTGAGTGGGTAAAACACCTATACCCAAATTTTGCACCACAAATTCCGCCACCACTTCAAACGAATCTAGTTCAAACTCTTGTCGGAACACCAATCCCCATTTTTGCATATACTGCTTTAGAGTGATCTTATCTTTGTCGGAGGCATCGGGAATATAAAATAACGAGTGCTCTCTTAAATCCTCGGCGGTAAAAGTGGTTTTTTTCATCTCCCTACTGCCATAGACACCATAAGTATCTTGATAGAGTTCGTGGCGAATCATTCCCGCTTTTTTAAATGTCTCCACGGTCAGTGCAATGTCCACTTCTCGCTGTACAAGAGCTTCATGTATCACTGAGCTACGATCCGTCATCATACTTAAAGAAATGTTGGGTAGCTTTTCTAGTTCCGCCAGCAAAAGAGGTAAATAATAGATAGCAATAGACTGAAAAGTTCCCAAACGTATCCTACGGAGTTCCGGCAAATCAGGATTACTCAACGAAGCCTCGACCAGATCCAACTCTCGATAGTAGTTGCCACAAAATCTCCAAAGCCGTTCGCCGGCAGCGGTAAGCTCCACCCCACCTTTACCTCGATTAAAAAGCTTGGATCCTAGTATTTCCTCCAGCAAATTTAAATTGTAAGAAAGCGTTGGAGCAGACATCCCCAATGCTCTGGAACAGGCCTGAAGACTACCGTGATTGGCGATTTCAAAGAAGTAATAGAGTTTTTCTGTATGTTTAGCCAAGTTCGGTACCATGGGGCCTCCAGGCATTGTTAGAATTTTTCTAACATAGGATTATATCCTTTTAAATATTTAAATCTCAAGATTTCCCCTATTACTTTAACTGTCCTTCCGGGGGGAAGGAAATGCACATAGGGGGAAATATGAACACAAAACAAGTTCAATCAATCGTTAAGGCTCCTGAAAACTCTTCAGCTTTTGATACAGCACAAATTTCAGGATTATCTTTAAAAGACCAGGTCCTTTTTGAACAATTTGGCCAAGGCCCTTTGGTGGACCTGCCTTTCCAGCGAGTCCATTACGGGTTTGAGAAATTTGCAAAAACCCAACCTCAAGCCGTAGCTGTGGACCACTTGGGTCGCACCATCACATACGGTGAACTCAACAGACAAGCCAATCAGTTATCTTTAGAGCTTATCCAGCGAGGGATTGGTCCCGGAGACTATGTAGGTCTGTTTCTTGAGCGATCTATCGAAATGGTTATAGGGATTTTTGCCATTTTAAAAACTGGAGCCGCCTACATCCCACAGGATGCTCGCATCACTCCATCCAATCAACTGCGACACATACTTAATACAGCTCAAGCCAAGGTGGTTCTCACCGTGAGTCACCTCAAACACAAAATTCCACTGACAGACGAGGTGGAAATGATCGCTATTGATGAACTCAACCTGCAAAGCAAGACGAACAAATGGGGACAGTTACTACCTATTAAAAGTCAGCCCGAGCAAGACGAACTTTGCTTTCTACTTTTCACAAGTGGAACCACTGGCATGCCAAACGGTGTAAAGGTGAGCCACGAAAATGTGATCAATATCATAAACACTGCGCCAGGCAACTTAGGTATAAGACCCGGCTTAAAAGTGTCCCAAATACTCAATATATCTTTTGATATGAGTGCCTGGGAAACCTTGGGTGCTCTCACTAACGGCGCCACTTTACTTATCCGTGGCAAAGACATTGGTGAAACTACAAGGAAAGCAGATGTGATCATTGCCACACCTAGTGTCCTTGGTGGCTTAGATCCTGAAAAACACCAAAATGTAAAAGTCGTTGCCGTGGCCGGAGAACCTTGTCCTCAAGCTTTGGCCGACCGCTGGTCGGAATTCTGCAACTTTCACAACAGCTGTGGTCCAACAGAGACCACCATCATAAACACCCTTCAGCCTTATAGTCCCGTGGCTCGCCAACTCACCATTGGCCGACCCACTCCAAACAACACCGTGTATATTCTTAACGAAGACCTTATGCCATGTAAGATCGGAGAAATTGGTGAAATGTGGGCCGGTGGAAAGTGTGTCACCAAAGGTTACATCAATAACGATGCACTCACTAACGAACGCTATCGTCCAGACCCCTTCTTAGGAGGCGACCACGTGATGTTTCGCACTCGTGATCTTGGCCGCTGGACTCGAAATGGAGAACTTCAGCACTTTGGAAGAACCGATGACCAAGTGAAAATCAAAGGTTTCCGTGTTGAGTTGGATTCCATCTCCACAGCCCTTGAATCTGTATCAGGATGCAAACAAGCCGTTTCCTTAAAGTTGGATTCTGTCACTTTAGTATCTTTTGTTAAGACAAACTCTATTAATATCGAACGCTGCTACGATGCTGTCCAGGCCTTACTTCCTTACTATTGTACACCCAAGATCATAATTCCGGTGACGGAACTTCCTCGCACAGATCGAGGAAAAATTGATAAGCGCGCATTAACTCAGTTAGCTGTTGAAAAGATAGAGGCTGCTGACAAAGAGCAGGGGGAATTAAAATGAGATTACTCAGTACTACAATTGAAGCACCAAGAACCGAAGAACAAAATGACAAAGTTCAACTTCCTCCGCAAAAAGGTTTGTTCTACAGAACACTTAGACACCCTTTAATGCGCCCTTATTTTAGGTTAATGGTCGCGATGATCGCCCTTAATATCTATGTATTTTCGCAAATTACTGAGTCCTTGAGTTTTTTAGACCATGGGCTCAGCGTAGACACTCTTGGGAAAATGGCGCTGGTTAACTTTTTAGTGGGCGCATTTTTCCGCCAACAATGGGTGGTGAACACTCTATTTAGAATCGCCACCAGCGTACCTAAATCCTTTCCACTCAGTGTACGTTGGGCTTGCGGCAAGGTTTACCACTTTGGCGGCATACATATAGGCACTTTTTTCGCCGGCAGTGTTTGGCATTTTATGACCACGGCTCAGTTGCTCATTCAGCCCACCTACGTAATGAACATGCCAGTTGCTACTCGCTATACTGCTTTGATCATCGCTGTTGTGTTAATGGCTATGATGATAGTGGCCCTCCCACAAATCCGTCACAAACACCACGACCTATTTGAACGAGTGGTTCGCTTTGGATTGTGGTTCGTAGTTTACATGTTGTGGGGACAATTATGGATGGTTTCAGAGTTCAGACAAATTCCCATGTATAAAACCACTGAATTTTTTGGACTACTTTATCTCACCGGAATGATCGCTTTGCCTTGGTTGCGCCTTCGCCGTGTGGCCATAGATATCAACACACCATCTAATCACGTAGCTTTAGCGAACTTTAACTACGGTGTAACTCCCTTTGCTGGATCGTCCACTGACTTGAGTACCAATCCGCTTTTAGAGTGGCACTCTTTCGCTAACATTCCTTCTCCTGGAGAAGATGGTTTTCGTCTCACTATTTCTCGTGCCGGTGACTGGACAGGAGATTTGATTGATAAGAAGCCCAAACATATTTGGGTGAAGGGAATACCAGCTGCTGGTGTAGGTAACATTGAACTGTGTTTTAAAAAAGTGGTGTGGGTGGCCACCGGTAGTGGGATCGGCCCATGTGTGCCTCACCTTTTAGATAAAAAGGTGCCCTCACGACTGGTTTGGTCTACGCGAACTCCTGAAAAAACTTACGGCCATGCACTTGTTGAAGAAATTCAACAGGCGCAACAGGAAGCCATGATTTGGGATACAACCGCTAAAGGCAAACCCGATCTCACACAGCTCGCCTACGAAGCTTACAAAGAGTTTGATGCCGAAGCTGTGATCGTGATCTCCAACCAAAAGACAACTTTTAAAGTTAACTATGAACTCGAAAGCCGTGGCATTCCTTGTTTTGGTGCCATCTGGGATTCTTAAAAATTTAAACAATAGGTACGGACACACTTTTGGGACTTTCAACGTCAATTTTATTAACACACCAAGTCCCAAAAGTGTGTCCGTACCGGGGGGAAAGAAAATGAGAAACATCCAAGTAGAAAACAAAAACAATGTCTTAACTATAATTCTGAATCGACCGGAGAGACACAATGCTCTGAATTTTGAAACACTTCTTGAACTACAGTCCTTACTGGTCACTTTACCTCGTCGATTCCCTGACACTCGATGCGTGATATTAACTGGCCATGGAGATAAAGCCTTTTCAGCTGGTGCTGACTTAAAGGAGCTCTCCACGATGTCTCCAAAACAAGGTGAAGAACTCTCTTTCTTAGCCCAAGAAGTCACATTACTGTTGGAGGCCCTTCCCGTTCCCATCATTGCAAGTGTCAATGGCGTGGCGATGGGCGGTGGACTGGAATTAGCTTTGGCTTGCGATTTTATTTACACATGCAACCAGGCTCAACTCGCATTACCCGAAGTCAGCTTAGGTCTCATCCCTGGCTTCGGTGGATGTGTTCGTTTAGGGCGACGCGTGGGAATGGCCAAAGCCAAAGAGCTCATTTTCACAGGAAACTCTCTTACGGGTGAGGAAGCCCAGATCATCGGGCTAAGTAATAAAAACTTTGAAAACTCAACGCTTTTAAAACAGGGTGTTCTACAGACCGCTTTAGCCATCTCTTCACGGGGACCCAAGGCCGTAGCCACAGCAAAGTACTCCATCGAAAAAGGAGCTCAAACGGCACTGAGAGCCGGCTTAGAAATGGAGCGTAAGAACTATCGACGTGTGCTCGAAAATTCCGAGAGCACTGAAGGAATGGCCGCCTTTTTAGAGAAGAGAGCTCCAAGTTTTTAGGTTAAAAAAATACTTTTTTGGCCCCTGGTCCAGTTTTCCCTCGCCAGGGATCCAATTCGTTGCCCCCACATTCACCTCTTGGTCCAATGAGCGTGTCCTTAAAATGAATGTGGAAGCGGATTTAACGGAATCACTAACGATTTTCCATGGAGGGAAAATGGACAAAAAATTATTCAACCAGGTCATAGAATTAACCGGATTGCCAACTTCATTTGTAGAGCCACGCCTGGAGGCACTTTTGGCTGCAAAGGGCATCTCATCCGATGAACTCACAGTGGAAGAGTTACGTCTAGTACTCGTTGATTTCCTACAGGATGTCATTTTAGAGGCGAAAGATGCCGCCACTCAGATGGACTTCATTAGCTAACCGTTTCTTGGTTAAACATAAATATTTACTGCTCAAAATTTAAAAGGCTCTGATAACAGAGCCTTTTAAATCTCAAAAATAATTCTGGACACAAACGTGCCAGACACAAGTGATGCTACCTTTTAAAGGCGTTCTACGTTCACTGGAAGATCCATAGAAAGTTCTTCACCTAAAACGATTTTGGCCTGATGTTGACCCACCATTTTAATCGGCTCAAGTTCGATATCACGCTTATCTACCTCATAACCCATTTCTGATAATTTCTTTGAAACATCATTAGCCACAACGGAGCCAAACAACTTATCAGCATCAGAAGCGGACATTTTAAAAGTCACTGTCACGCCTTCAAGCTTATCTAAAAGATGTTTACGCTCGCCAAGGGCCTTTTTCGCTTTGATTTCCGCCATCTTATTAAGATGTGCCAATGCCTTTTCATTTTTATCGCTGGCCTCTACAGCTAAGCTGCGGGGAAATAGGAAGTTCCTTGCATAGCCATTTTTGACATTAACGATCTTTCCGGCCTTTCCAAGATCTTTCACGTCTTGTTTTAATAGTACTTTCATTACTTTCTCCCTGAATTGTTCTTTTGGCCTTCTTTTATGGCAGCAGCATGTTGTTTAAACCGCTTTCGAAAATCCAACCAATAATCTGTTAAACCTAATAAAATAATTCCTAAACTCAACTGTACAACTAAAAGTACAGTCCAAAGGATGCGCCAAAAGGCACCCACTTTAAATACTTCAAAAAACCTCGACATGACTGCCAGGCCTTGAAAAAATAATAACAGCACGGATACGTTCAATACATTCGTGGCAACTGCTTGAATGGGCTCATTCCCATGATTCCAAAAGCTTCCCAAGAGAGATGCAATAAAAAACCAAATGATAGCATCATGTAATCGAAATTCGCTGAGTTGGTAAAAGTTTTTACCTTTTGCCAAACCGCTCAATCTCAACAATCGCGCCTCGCCCAATAATCCAAAAAACAAAGCCACAAGCAAACCCATAACCACAAAGGACGGGATTTGCATTTTCAAGGCAGACAATGTTTTTTCATCCATCAATTGCTCGCCAAATTGCTCGACATACATTGCGTTTAAAGCATTAAATCCAGCAGCATAACCTTGCTGAATCATTTTAAACAACTCGGCTCCGTAGGCTAAATAAGCCACTCCGAAAACCCCTGCGGAAACAATCAAAGTCACGATGATCGAACACACTCCAGCCGTCTGTAAGGAATCTCCCCTACTTTCAAACTCACCAAAGCTACCTAATAAAACCGTAAGCAGTACAAAAATTCCGCCCCATTCATATTGCCCAATAGCAACTAAAAGTCCGCCTGCCAGAAAGTTCAGTGCCCAATACAATTTGGAACCCAAAACCACCCGAGTGGGCATCAATGGAAACGCAGCAATGACTCCCATCATCTTTGTTAGAAACAAAGAAACAGAAAATAATATCATTGCTATGAATGTACGTTCCGATTTCACTTAAAAGCTTCTCCGATTAAAGTCTTACTTGCCCACTGAAGGCTTACGAACTTTTCTCATCGCCTTTTTCGCTTGAATTTTCGCTTCTCTCTCTTGAGTTCTGCGGTTGGATTCAACAAGAGCTTCTTTAAATTGCTCAAGATGCTTGGCAATTGGAGTACGGTTATCTAAACGAACGTGGATAAAACGCAATACACTGTCGTTGATCAACATTGTTCTTTCAAGCTCAGCAACACAATTACTGTTGGCAGTAAATGTTGTGTGGAAATAAGTACCACGATGAACCTTTTTGATTGGGTTAGCTAACGCTCTCTGTCCCCAAGTGTCCAAGTGATTGATCTCACCATCGTATTCTTTGATTGTAGCTTGATGTTTTTTGAAAAAATCCTTCTGCTGATCTTCACTTAAAGTGGGATCGAGAATGATTACGCTTTCGTAATTGTTCACATTAGCTGTCGCCATGTTCACGTCCTTCTGGTTTGTAGCCCTGGAAGTCCATCTTCTAGAGCAAGGAATAAGTTCAATTTTTATGCAAGTTGGTGTACCACGGGGCTCGCCCTAGGACAAGCTTCCTAGGCACTATATTCCCAGTCATAGGATGGGATTCGGCCCAAATTCCAATGGAATTGCCTTTGGGTCCAGGGAAACTGGGAAATCACTAGTCATTATAATACCTTAAGGTAATATATTAAGGGCATGAAAAATTGGCGTATCAAAGTTTTAACGGGGGCAAGTGGCGGTAAAATTTTTCCCGTTCAGCCTGGATTGACCTTGGGTCGGAAACGAGCCCATATCAATCTCGCTGACCCTAAGGCCTCTTCCATCCACGCTATGATCAAGAAGACTCGGACTGGCAAGCTGGTTTTGGTCGATAATGATTCTCGGAACGGCACAAAAGTGGGTGGCGAAAAGCGCCGAAAGATCATTCTAAAGCCCGGAGTCACCTTTCAAATTGGGAGTACGAAGTGCGAAATCATCGATTTTTCTGCGTATTTGCGATCGAAATCTAAAGATGCTCAGCAAGTTAAAGAGGAATTGTACCAGGACTTCCATGGCGATGAGCTCAGTTTCGGTTCCACGGATTATAATGAAACCGAAATGGATCGCACTGAATTGGATAGAGGCTCGGATCATCAAAGTGCAGATGTAAAAGTGATAGAGAGCCCTCACCAAGGCAATCACCAAGGCTCAGACCACAACTATTATCAAGATGAGGCCGATGTTAGCCAAAAGATCACTTCCGCACACAAATTGAATATAAAAAGATACGAAGAAAAGTCCGGAGACTCTCTCATTAAGCCTTCTGATGGTGGGCCTAAATTTAATGTTAGAAAAATGGATGGGCCCAATAATTCTCCCGGCTTTAGTGCTCCCGATGATTTAGACCACGAATCTACCGGTGATATGGACTTTTCAAAGGATTTGGCCACCAACCCTTCCTTTGAAGCGGATGATAATTTTAAAAATTCCATAGCCTCTGAACTCGGAGAGGAAGAGGACATGGACGTAGATGTTTCGGGAGTTAAGTCCGATTCGCCACCTCAATTGTCTTCAACGCCTCAAGAACTCGATAAAACTCATGCCGTGGAAATGTCTAAAAATAGCCACTCCGGTATACCTGTAGCTGCTGTATTAGCCTCACAGACTGGAGATAATTCAGATGATCCATTTGGTAAACTGGAAATGGTGGTGGAATCTGCGGAAGCCAATGTCATAGACGCTGGCACTTCCGATGTGGACCTTAACCAAAACCCGATTTTAAATGATGCTGTCGATTCAGAAAAAGATATTCTTGCCACCACCCCGCAGGAGAGTGTTTCGCAAAGTCCTGAGGGCATGACCAAAACAATGCCTATTGGTTCCCCCTCATTGGAATCCAATATAGAAAAAACAGAAAATATTTCTGATAGTGGAATTAAATATGATGGTCAGGCCTGGGACGATGCTGTTGATCAAGCCATAGAATCCGTAGGACGACACGTAGAAAATGATGTCCAGTCCATGCAACCTTTCGTGCCTGGCATACGCTTGGTTTTTACGCAAGGACCACAATTGAACACCACATGGACGCTGGGTTACGGGCCCAGAAGTGTCGGACCTGATTCCAGCGAATTTCCTATCATCGAGCAAAATGTACCTGGAGTTTGTTTTACCTTGTACCCCACAGAAAAAGGCGTAATGTTTCAAACGGATCACCCAGATAAGATAAAACTCAACGGTGCATCCATAAAAATTGAAATTCTCTCCGACGGAGACTCTATAAAAATTGGCGAATCTGCCATCGAGGTTGAAACATTTTAATGAACGCGACACCGAAACAAACCGGTTTTTTTGATAGTTTTGATGGAACATCCATTTATTATGAAGTGCGTGGTAAGGGAGAACCCTTAGTTTTTGTCTACGGCATAGGCTGTCTAATCAACCATTGGAATCCCCAGCTCAAGTATTTCAGCGAAAACTACAAAACCATTGTTCTCGATTACAGAGCTCACAATAAATCCGATATGCCAGATAACGAGAAAAACCTTACTCTCGAAGCCATAGCAAAAGATGTTCAAGGCCTGCTTTCATTTTTAAAAATTCCAAACGCACACTTTGTGGGACACAGCTTTGGAGCTCAGGTTTTATGTAAAACCTATGATCTATATCCCGATTTATTTAAAAGCGTTACTTTCGTAAATGGTTTTGTTTCTAATCCCATTTCTGGCATGTTTGGTTCGGACTTACCTACCAAGGCATTTGAAACCATTAAATCAGGCTTCGAACTCCTTCCTGATGCCATTTCGACGATTTGGAAACATTCCATTAGTAGCCCTCTTGCTGTGCCCCTATCGGCATTAGCTGGTGGTTTTAATCTTTCTCTTACAAGTTATAAAGATATTGAAATCTATGCTCGCGGCTTATCTCATATGGATGTTAAAGCCTTTATCGATCTGTTTGAGCAAATGATGAATTATGATGGTGGACCGGTTTTACCTCGCATTGAATGCCCGGCATTGATCATCGGTGGTAAAAAAGATGCCGTTACCCCGGTGAAGCATCAAGTGCACATGCACGAACAGATTCCTAATAGTCAGATCACCATGATGCCTTATGGGTCCCATTGCACGCAGCTCGACTTACCAGAATATGTAAATATTCGTATCGAAAAGTTCCTACGTGAAGTCATGGAATCGAACGAAAAGGTGGAAGCTACTCCGGCCACTAAAAGAACTGGTAAAAAGAAAAGTAGAGCCAACAAAGCTTCCTCTAAAAAGGGAACTTCAGTTAAGAAGACTAAGGTATCTGTTGAAGCCACATCCTTAGATGCTCAAGATTCCGTAAGCAAGTAGACCGGTCACTTCATTTGTTTATTTATAAAAAAAGCCCCGGATGAATCATCCAGGGCCTTCGACCTTTTCAATAACAAAGTAGGAATTATTCGCCTTCAGCTTCTCTAAAAGCAATTCCATCGATATCAAATCCATATTTAGTTACGCTGCTGTCAGATACAAATTCGATAATTATGGTGTCTCCAGGAACAGAAGGAGAGAAAGAATCATCATAGGTTCCACTCCATCTTGCCACCTCAGCACCTTCGGCATCTTTAAAGATGACGAAATCATATCCGCCTTCAGTTTCAAATCTAGAGAAATGAACTGCGATGTATTCAGCGCCCTCTTTGGTAAATGTGATAGATTCATTCGCATTATCAGCATACGGATGCGCCGTAGAATGCTCAGCTGCTTCTTGCGGCCAGAAGTAAGGATCCATTAGATCAATGGGAGCTGCAGTGTTAGTTAATGCATGATAAGCGTTAACAATACCATTTGAAGCCACTTTATTTCTTAAAGTCGCTTTCGGCCTTGCTGAGAAAACGATTCTTTCACGAATTTCGGCAGGAGATAAGTTGGGCTCTTGAGCCAACAAAAGCGCAGCCACACCTGATACATGAGGAGTTGCCATTGAAGTGCCTCTCCAAGATTTGAACCCATCCGGAGTGGTTGAAAGAATATCTACACCAGGAGCTGCAACATGAACGGTAGTAGAACCGTAACAAGAAAAGCTTGCAAGCTGACCACGGTTATCAATGGCCGCAACTGAAATCACGTTATCCACTTCATAGTTAGCTGGGTAAGTCGGGCTTGCATCGTTGTTAGCGCTATGGTTACCAGCGGCAGCAATAAAACTAACTCCAGCTTCGTTCGCACGTTGAATCGCTTCAAGAAGTGCTTCTGATCTAGGACCACCACCCCAAGAGTTACTCATAATGTTCGCACCATTGGCTACAGCGTAATCAATCGCTCGAACCGCAGCATCTAGAGATCCAGATCCGCTAGCCGAAAGGAATTTTAATCCCATGATTTTTACATTCCATGCCACACCAACAATACCATTTGCATCGTTACCGCGTGCACCGATAGTTCCTGAACAATGAGATCCGTGACCATGATCATCTAATGGATCTCCATCATTGTTTACAAAGTCATATCCATAAACATCATCAACAAAACCATTTCCGTCATCATCCACTCCGGGTTGTCCGTTGAGTTCCGCCTGATTCGCCCACATGTTAGGAGCTAGATCAGCAATTCTATAATCCACACCAGTGTCAATAACTGCGACTACGATATCTTCGCTACCCGTTGTGATGGACCATGCTTTTTCAGCATCGATATCCATATCGGGAGTACCTTCACCAAGGTCGCCAACACTTTGTCCTTCGTTAATTAAACCCCAAAGTTGATCCATCATCGGATCATCAGGAAGATTTAAGGCATTATATATATAGTTAGGCTCAACATATTCTACGAGTCCGCTATTTTTAAGAGCGTTCATAGAAAAACCTGCCGTTTCAAGCTGGTTACGTTTTACAAGTAAAACTTTACCTTTTTCAGAAACAATCTCAGCACCTTCTGCATTTAAACTTGCAGAAAGAGATTTGATACTGCTTGTATCCACAGCTTGCTTCATTTTAACAATGAACTCACCGGGTACGGCTTTAACTTCTGGGACTGCTGCATTCGCAGTTGCAGCGGCTGCGATCATTGCAGCTAAGCCAACCAATGGCTTAATTATGCGAGATGTTTTCATAGAGACTCCAATCCTTTGTTATCTGTCCATCCGTGGAAGGTCATAGACCTAAGAAGGTCTTTCAGTTCCAAAATGGTACCAGCGTAATAAGGGTTGGGTAATAAAATTTAACCTTTCTTCTATGAAAAGGACTTTTGGCTACGATAACAAAATGTTATTCCGGCTACTTTTCGCCACTGGCTTTAAAAAGATCGAATGACAGTTGTTGAGGAATCGCTTTATCGCTAGTCTTAGGGTTAGACTTCTGTGACTTTTGACCAGTCTGTTTTAGTGCGATGGGTCGATTACTTTGTTCTGCCGACTTCACTAGATTACGAATGAATGCCTTTGCCACCGCTTCGTTGGCATCATCTTCCCATCCTAGCTCTTGCATGATTTCTTTCATCGACTTCATCAAGTCTTCTCCTCGATGTTGGTAGAGGTTTATTCGGCATATCTCGATGAAAGTCTTAGGTTGCAGGGCCCAATTGTTTGTTTTTTCCAGATCGCTAAGGCGATCCATATAATAGAGACACGTGTTGCAGAGCTTAATGGGTCATGAAATGAATTTATGGCTGCTCAAAAAATGACACCTTTAGCTGTGGACAACTCGAAATTCCCCTAGACCATAGTCCCGCTAGAAGCCAAGGATTGTGGATAACTCTGTGGTTTCCTGTATATAACTCCCTATTTAGACCCCCACCTTGTCTATATGGACCTATATCTAGGTGTCCTTATTTGACCAATGGAAGTTCTAACTAGACCAATTTTGGAACCACCCGTTTTGTCAGAATCTTACAGGGCCTGTAATCTACTGCTGAACGCTGCAGCTGGTTGGTCTTTAAACTCAAAGTTTTCACCGTAGATGCGCCTTAGATGGGCATCGACTCCATCACCGAGATGAAAGCATTCCCCACGCTGCCAGGAGAACCTATTTGTGATAGCGTTTGTGGATGGACTTCACCACCGAGGAAGAAAAACTTTTTTCCAACACTTTAGTAGAAAAAGGCAACGTAGATGTACTGCAACGGGGTCAATCCGTTTATCGGGAAGGCGACACTCCTAAAGGGCTTTACTATGTCCGTTCAGGTCTTGTTGGCCTTATAAAAGTAACTTCTAATGGCAGTGAAAGCCTACTTCGAATTTTCAAACAGGGTCAGTTTTTTGGCCATCGTTCTCTTTTTTCTGAAGAACTATACCACGCCTCCGCGCAATGCTTAGAACCCACAGAAGTTGTCTTTGTTCCCAAGACAACTGTGTTCTCACTCTTCAAAGAAAAGCCTGAAGCTTACTTTTATTTAGCTCGCGCTTTAGCAAAAGAACTGCGTCGAGCGGAAAACCGCAGCGTCTTAGTTTCTGAAGCGCAGATACTAGAACGGGTGGCTTCTACTTTATTATTGTTTAAGCGAATGCACCCCAAGCACCAATGGACTCGCACTGAAATCGCAAATTACTGTGCTTCAAGAACTCCTACTGTGATTAAGGTCCTGGGAGATTTAGAGTCCAGCGGAGCCATTTCACAAAATCGACGAGAAATTCAAATTGTCGACGAATCCAAACTCCTTGATTTCATTCAAGAATAAGTAGCGTGTCTCAAATTAAAACATACATTTAAAATTTCTTTCTCCCATTATCATCCAGCTGATAATGGATATCCACTGACACTGATAATCTTATAGTTGAAGATAAGAATTCGAAAGAAGGGGAAAACCATGATTATTGATCTTCAAGCAATAGGATTAGCAACTCTCGGCGGAATCATCATTGGATTGTCCGTGACTGTTATGTTGCTCTTCTCCGGTCGTGTTACTGGAATTAGCGGAATTACTTATGGAATACTCACGCAAAGTCAGTGGAAAGAGAGAGCATGGAGACTCTTATTTTTCATAGGCTTGTTAGTCGGGGGAGTTGGACTTTCCATCATGTATCCTAGCTCTCTAGAAAACACACTTAACATTGAAAACGGAAAACTGGTCATTGCCGGTTTGCTTGTCGGCTTTGGAACTGTACTTGGTAATGGTTGTACTAGTGGACACGGTGTGTGTGGGATCAGTCGATTTTCTCTCCGATCCATCACCGCCACCGGAACTTTTATGGTTTTTGGTATGATCGCTGTTTTTATCTCTAGACATTTTCTAGGAGGCTTCTAATGAATCGATATACCGTTGCTTTATTAGCCGGAATTTTATTTGCCATCGGACTTGGTGTTTCAGGAATGACTCAGCCACAAAAAGTGATCGGGTTCCTTGATATCACGGGCGACTGGAACCCAGCACTCGCTTTTGTAATGATTGGGGCTATTGGATTTCACGCCGTCACCTATCGTTGGGTTACAAAACGATCTTCGCCTATTTTGGAAGATCAGTTTCACCTCCCGACAAGTTCCGACTTGACGCCTAGCCTGCTCATTGGCGCAGCCCTATTTGGTACTGGCTGGGGGCTTGGTGGTTTTTGTCCAGGACCAGGCATTGCTAGCATTGCTTCGGGAAATACTCAGAGTTTTATTTTTGTGGGTTCTATGATTGCGGGCATGCTGTTGTTTCGACTTTCTAAACCTTTGATAGATAAGTTTTTACCTTAGGGGCTTATAATGGAATTCGCTGGATATTTTTTAACATTAATTATGGGTGTTTCTTTAGGTCTACTTGGCGGAGGCGGCTCCATCTTAACCGTACCTATTTTAATTTACTTGTTTAAAATTAACCCTGTGGATGCCACTGCTTATTCCCTGTTCATCGTTGGACTCGCCGCTGGTTTTGGTGGATTTAAGAAAGCCAAAGAGGGTTACGTAAATTTTAAAGTGGGTGCCATTTTTGCCACTCCAGCTTTTATGGGTGTGTTCTTAGCAAGGGCTTATATCATTCCTAAACTACCTGACACTTTGTTTTCCATGGGAAGCTTTGTCGTTACTAAAGGTGTTTTAATCATGTTGATATTTGCCATCATGATGATCGCTGCATCGGTGACTATGATTAAAGGAAGAAAAGAAACCATAGCAACTAGTGATGTCAGCTCCGACCCAAAAACACTTAACTTCCCACTGATAGGCCTAGAAGGTTTAGTTGTCGGACTTCTCACAGGATTTGTTGGAGCCGGTGGTGGTTTTCTTATTATCCCAGCTTTAGTTGTCCTTGCCGGCCTAAATATGAAGGTAGCTGTAGGCACATCGCTAATGATTATATCTGTGAAATCTCTTTTAGGATTTTTAGGTGATGTCATGGTGAATTCCAACGTGGATTGGACTTTTCTTTTAATCTTATCTGGGCTTTCTGTGGTCGGTATCTTTATTGGTTCCTACCTGTCCCAATTCGTTTCAGATAAAAAGCTGAAACAGGCTTTTGGTTACTTTGTTTTAATTATGGGTACCTTTATTCTTGCCCAACAAATTTACAGTTAATACTCCAAGGAGGATATTATGAAAATCAAAGAATTTTACGACGAACCCACCTTCACTCTCTCCTACGTGGCCTATGATGAGGAAACTAAAGATGCTGTCATTATAGATCCCGTTTTGGATTACGAACCTCAAGGCTCAACTATAGCTGAAGAAACCGCAGACAAGATCTTAGGTTTTGTTGATGAATTAAAGTTGAATGTTCACTTTATAATTGAAACACACGCTCACGCAGATCATTTAACTTCAGCGCAATATCTAAAAGGAAAACTGCCTCAAGCTATAACTGTTATTCATGAAAACATTAAAATAGTTCAGTCCACTTTTAAAGACATCTTCAACTTTGATGATTCCTTTGACGTTGAAGGAAAAACTTTTGATAGACTCGTCAAAGACAATGATGTGTTAGAGGCCGGCTCGCTGAAAATTAAAGCCCTTCACACTCCAGGACACACTCCTGCCTGCACAAGTTATTTGATAAATGAAAAAGCTCTTTTTACCGGTGACGCCATTTTTATGCCTGATTTCGGAACTGGTCGATGTGACTTTCCTGCGGGTAGCGCAGAGGATCTTTATAATTCTATAACTACTAAAATCTTCAGTTTACCGGATGAGACAGAGATCTATGTGGGTCATGATTACCAACCCAATGGTCGAGATTTGGAATTTAAAACCACTGTAGGCGACCAAAAGACGTCGAATGTGCACATTAAAGAAGATATCAGCAAAGAGGAATTCTTAAAGTTTAGAACTGCTCGAGATAAAACTCTAATGGCACCAAAATTATTGTTGGCTAGCGTACAAGTGAATATTCAAAATGGCATTTTCCCTAAAGCGGAAAGCAACGGCCTGTCTTACTTGAAAATTCCAGTACGACACGAATAAAACTATTAATGAGCTTTGAATAGAGTTTGAACTCTTTTAATCATTCTCACCAATGAGGAGTCTAAATCTTCTTTAAGAGACTCCTCAAAGGTGAACCATTTTAAATCATGGCTCTCTTCACTGATGGCAAAATTCTCATGGGGAGCTTGCATTAAAAAACGAACATCAAAATGTAAATGCTCTGGAACATCACCAAAAACGGGAATAGTGTGAATATCTAAATCGAATATCTGGTCCGATAAAAACTGGATACCATCAATTCCTGTTTCTTCCCAAGCCTCTTTAGCTGCCACTCGCATAGGATCAGAATCTCCATCCGCATGACCACCCGGCTGCAACCAACAATTGAGCTTTTTGTGTAAGGTAAGAATGACTTTAGTTTTGTCGGGATTAACTACCAATGTCGATCCCGTAATATGTCCCACAAGATGAGACCGTTTAAAACATTCGTCGGAGGAATCCAGAAACTCTAAAAATCGATTTTTAAAATCAATTTGCTCTGGATCCTGCGTTTCATACCGATCAATTAAAGATTTAATCGTAGTTTTATCTACCATTTTTGAACTAAGAATCACGCTTTCGACTAGAAGCCGTAGCGAACTCCCTATACATTTTGGAGATATGCTCTAATGGAATTTCCTTTGGACACGCAGCAGAGCAAGCTCCCGTATTTGTACAAGCACCAAACGCTTCCGAGTCCATTTGCGCTACCATGGCAAGCGCACGCTCTTCCCGCTCGGGCTGACCCTGGGGTAACAATGCCAAGTGAGCAATTTTTGCTGAAGTAAACAAAGAGGCCGAAGCATTTTTACAGGCAGCCACACACGCACCACAGCCAATACAAGCGGCAGCATTAAAAGCCATGTCCGCGTCCTGCTTGCGCACGGGCAAATTGTTGGCATCTTGAGCGTTTCCAGTGTTAACGGAAACATAACCACCCGCTTGCTGGATACGATCAAACGAAGTTCGATCTACAACTAAATCACGAATGACAGGAAATGCTTTCGCTCTAAAAGGTTCTATCACAACGCGATCTCCATCTTTGAAGCTTCGCATATGCAACTGACAAGTGGTCGTTGCTTTTTGAGGACCATGGGGATCACCATTTATCACCATCGAACATGTTCCACAAATCCCTTCTCGGCAATCGTGGTCAAACTCTACGGGTCTCTTCCCCTCTTTAATGAGCTTCGTATTTAGAACATCCATCATTTCTAAAAAACTCATATCGGGAGTCACTTGCTCGAGAGAGTATTTTAAAAAGTGACCTTTTTCATTAGGACCCTCTTGCTGCCAAACCTCTAAATGTATTGTCATATTTCCATCTTTAGACATTTTGTACCTCTTACTTATAGCTACGAGTCTTCAACTCTACGAATTCAAAATCCAATTTCTTTTTATGAAGGGTAAATGACGGCTTTTCAGAATTACCCCCGTATTCCCAAGCCGAAACATGACAATAATTTTTATCATCACGAAGAGCTTCATTTTCAGGAGTTTGAAATTCCTCTCTAAAGTGTCCGCCACAAGATTCGTTTCTAGTTAACGCATCGTTAGCCATCATTTCAGCCATCTCTAAAAAGTCCGCCACTCGACCGGCTTTTTCAAGTTCTGAATTCTTGTAGTTCTTTTCTCCAGGCACTTTCACGTTTTGCCAAAACTCATTTCTAAGTTCGCCAATCTTGCTAATCACGTCTTTAAGCCCTTGTTCATTTCTCGACATGCCAATTTTATCCCATGCGAGTAGACCTAATTCCATATGAAACTCATCAACGGTTTTATTTCCATTTACCCCAAGGAGTTTATCCAACTTTGCTGCGACTTCCGCACGACTATCCTTAAACTCATCTTGATCTGCACTTACCTCAGGTAGGTTCGCATTGGCTAGATAGTTGGCTAAAGTGTAAGGGATCACAAAATAACCATCTGCTAGACCTTGCATCAATGCCGAAGCGCCAAGACGGTTAGCTCCATGATCAGAGAAGTTCGCTTCTCCTAAAACATGTAGTCCCGGAATAGTAGATTGCAGATCGTAATCCACCCACAAACCACCCATTGTATAATGAACGGCCGGAAAAATCCGCATAGGTGTTTTATAGGGATTCTCGCCCGTGATCTTTTCATACATCTGGAACAAGTTACCGTATTTTGCACTCACGGCCTTTTCACCCATGCGCTTTATTGCATCTGAGAAATCCAAATAAACAGCGACACCGGTTTTACCCACGCCTCTGTTTTCGTCCACTCTAAACTTAGCTTGGCGAGAAGCTACATCCCGCGGTACCAAGTTACCAAAACTCGGATATATGCGTTCTAAATAGTAATCTCTTTCAGAATCCGGAATATCCAATGGTGATCGCTTATCTCCCACTTCTTTAGGTACCCAAATCCGACCATCGTTACGTAATGACTCAGACATCAAAGTTAACTTGGACTGATAGTGCCCGGAGACAGGGATGCAAGTCGGATGAATCTGCGTGTAACAAGGATTGGCAAAGTAAGCGCCTTTCTTGTGGCATCGATAGGCCGCCGTTACGTTGGATCCCATGGCATTAGTTGAAAGATAAAATACATTACCATATCCACCTGTACACAATAGCACTGCATGGCCGGTATGAGTTTCAATCTCACCTGTGTTTAAATTTCGTACCGTAATCCCTCGAGCAACGCCATCAACGGTGACAAGATCCAACATTTCTCGCCGAGAATACATTTCGATATTCCCTTTGGCGATCTGTCGGTTCATAGCTGCATAAGCGCCTAACAATAGCTGTTGTCCCGTTTGTCCTCGGGCATAGAAAGTTCTTGAAACCTGTGCTCCACCAAAGGAACGGTTATCTAAGTAGCCACCGTATTCTCTAGCAAAAGGTACCCCTTGAGCTACACACTGATCGATAATATTGTTCGCCACTTGAGCCAGACGATAAACATTGGCTTCTCTGGAGCGGTAGTCACCACCTTTAATCGTGTCATAAAAAAGGTTGTAAACACTATCACCATCGTTGGGATAGTTCTTCGCAGCGTTAATACCACCCTGAGCGGCAATAGAATGGGCTCGTCTTGGACTATCTTGAATACAAAACGATTTAACGTTGTATCCCAACTCAGCCAGCGTCGCCGCTGCGGAGCCTCCGGCGAGTCCCGTTCCAACAACTATAATATCAAACTTACGTTTATTCGCCGGGTTCACTCGACTGTAATCGTTTCGAGCCCTTTCCCACTTAGATTCCAGTGGGCCGCTAGGTATTTTATCTTCGAAGTTTACTGACATGTGATTTACCTCTTATAGAAAAAAGAAAATGTATAGGGGTTGAGAAATAAAACCAAAACCAACAAAAGCGGCATAGGCAAAACCCGCACACTTAATTTTTGGCTCATATTGTGGATGATTAAATCCCAGCGATTTAAACGAGGATTGAAAACCATGACTTAGGTGCATAGTTAAAATCACTAAACATCCCAGATAACCCACTACATAAAGTGGCTGATTGAACTTTTCCACCATCAATTGAAACAAGTCTCTTACGACCAATCCATCGTACTCTACTGTGTAAACAGTACCCCACTTAAAGGTGATTAAGTGTAGAATTAAAAATACTAGAATTATAATTCCCTGATGAGCCATGGTCTTTTGTACAAGCGTCGTCTTTTTTTCACCACTGGCACTGACGGCGTAAGCTTGAGGGCGAGATTTTTTATTATGTATGGTGAGTTTAATCGTTAAAACGATGTGCCCCACGAACATCGCCACCAAACCCGCTTCAGCCACATAAATCAATGGATTTGAAACTAATTTGTAGGCATACATATTGTAAGCCTCTGGGCCTATGAAAATAATGAGATTCCCGAGCATGTGTGTAAAAACAAATCCACACAAAAGTAAACCCATCAGACCCACGATCTGCTTTTGTCCCACGGTGGATTTAAAATATCCGGCGTTGAGCTTTGCCATGAATGACATCCTTCTTTGCAAACTAATTGAATTGTTACTGACTATTAAAGGTAACTCGATGCCTATAAATTGTCTATCCCACTGGACTTTTCAGAAATTACTTTGAAATGAATATAGTTCCTTTTCCATTTGAAAGCGCTGAATCCCCTTATTGTAAATAGCCCTCAATAAGACCCCCATATCTGTGCTTATTTTTTATACATTGCACTTTTTTGATTGCCCCCGCCCATGGCAAGGAGTGGATTGCGTTTTGTGGGGGCTTTGTCTATATATGGCCTTTATGTTTTTTTGCTACTCTAGGAGAGACAATGAAGATATTTGTTTGCATTAAACAAGTTCCCGACACGGAAACTAAAATTCAGATCAGCGGCGATACTCCCGGTCTCGATTCGGCCAAATGGATTATGAATCCCTATGACGAATTTGCTGTGGAAGAGGCCCTTAAACTTAAAGCCGCTAAAGGTGGAGACTCCAAGGTGACTGTGATTACACTAGGACCTAAGAAGCGCGCCACAGATGCATTGCGAACAGCCCTTGCAATGGGAGCCGATGAAGCCATATTAATTGACGCTCCTGAAACCACGGACGCCTTTGCAACGGCCAAAGCTTTAGCTAAAGCCATTTCTGACGAAGGTGGCGCTGATCAAATCTTTACCGGTAAACAGTCCATTGACCAAAACAACTCTAGCGTCACCCAGATGTTAGCCTCGCACTTAGGTGCTCCTCATGCTCTCGTTGTGGGTAAGTATGAGGCTGGTGATGGCAAAGTCACTGTTGAAAGAGAAGTTGAGGGCGGAACAAAAGAAGTTATTGAGCTCACTGGTACTAATGTTGTAGGCGCAAACAAAGGCCTTAACAAACCTCGTTATGCCAGCCTACCAGGTATTATGAAAGCGAAGAAAAAACCCGTTAAAGAACTCGAGCTTTCCGCTCTGGGAGTGACGGACACAGATATTAAAATCACTTTTTCTGACTTCCAACTTCCTCCAGAAAAACCACCGGTAAAAATGATCGATGGGGAGCCTGGTGCTCAGTCCACCGAACTAGTTAAACTGCTTCGTGAAGAAGCCAAAGTCATTTAAGGAGCATTGATCATGGCTAAAGTATTTGTTTTTTGTGAATTCCAAAATGGTGAGCCCAAAAAAGGGGCTCTTGAACTACTCACCGCTGCAAAAAAGTCTGGAAACGACGTCGTTGCGCTCTGTTTAGGCGAAGGTGCCAAAGAAGTTGCGAGCAAGCTGGGTGGATTTGGCGCCAGTAAGGTATTGGTCAACGATTCTGCTGATCTTACTACTTACAACTCTGAAAAGTACGCGGATGTGATTGCCACTGCAATTACCGCTGAAAACGCAGATATCGTATTGGCATCGGGCTCCATGCTAGCGAAAGATGTCTTTCCAAGAGTTGGAGCTGCATTAGAGTCCGGCGTGGCCAGTGACTGTACTGAACTCACTATAAATGGTGCCGATGTAGTCGCCCGCAAACCACTCTACGCAGGAAAGTGTTCTGCGCAGGTGAATTTTCAAAACTCAAAACACAAAATTGTACTCATGCGAGCGAATCAGTTGCCAGTGGATGAAGCCGATACTGGTGCCACTGCAAGTGTTGAGGATATCAACTTTGAAGCTAAAGATTTAAACACTATTGTTAAAGAGGTCGTTAAAGGTGCCAGTGAGAAATTAGATCTCACCGAAGCCAATATCATTGTCAGCGGCGGAAGAGGAATGCGCGATCCGGAAGGTTATAAAATCCTCGAACCTTTAGCCGAGACTTTGGGAGCCACTCTGGGAGCTTCCCGAGCTATCGTTGACGCTGAGTGGGTGCCTCATAGTTACCAAGTGGGGCAAACGGGCAAAACTGTTGCACCAACTCTTTACATTGCTTGTGGTATTTCAGGCGCCATTCAACACTTAGCTGGTATGACTGGCTCTAAAGTGATTGTTGCAATCAATAAAGACCCTGAAGCGCCAATTTTTAAAAAGGCCAACTACGGAATCGTCGGTGATGTATTTGAAGTGATTCCTAAACTCAACGAAGAATTTCAAAAAGTTCTCAATTAATTATTACGGAGGGCCTCGGGTGATCCACTCGAGGCACACCCATGAAAGATTTTTTTAAAAAGTGGCTCGTATTTTTGCTCTATCGAGGCCTAATGGCCACTTGGCGCACACGAATCATTGAAAGTCCTGAATTCAAACGCAGTTTAGCCGAGAAAAAGCCTCTCATATTAGCCTTTTTCCATGGTGACGAATTGGCCTGTGTTCAAATCATAAAAAAGTACCGACTAGCAACTATGATTTCCACTTCCAAAGATGGATCTTTGATGGATTTCTTGGTCCGCAAACTGGGGGGTTTTACTTCTAGAGGGAGTAGTACTCGAGGCGCTGTCCAGGCTTTAAAAGGACTTATCAGTTTAATGAAGAAAGGGCATCCCGCTGCGATAGCCGTGGATGGACCGAAGGGCCCGATTTACAAAGTGAAGCCCGGTGTGTTTGAACTTTCTCGCCTAGGTAAGGCGGAAATTTTCTGCCTCACAGGACGTGCTGAACATGCTCAACATTTCCCCAAAGCATGGAACAAAACCTATCTCCCACTACCCTTTTCTCGTGTGGATATTTACATCGAAAAGGCTTATTCTCCGCTGGATCGTAAGGCAGACCCAAAAGACCCTAAACTGGCGGAAGAACTGGAAAAGAAGCTATTTGACTCAAAGCAACAACTGGGCAAACTCATTGCAGACGCTTAATTCCAATTGATACTCTTTATGCAATGCATTTGAGAGGACAATCTATGTTTAAAAAAATGGCTTTACTAATTTCTCCCTTCGTTTTTCTAGTGCCTGCTTTTGCAGCAAAGAAGACCGATGTTGTGGCCAGAGTGAACAGCACAAAAATCACTTTAGAAGATTTTGAAGAAAAATATGCCACTACAAGAAATGCCATCAATCGTCCTACGCCCGAAATATTTTTAGAAGATCTTGTTCGTTACGAAGTCGGTGTGCAGGAAGCCTATAAAAAGAAGCTTCAAAACGATCCCATCATCAAAGAACGTATGCGCCAAGAAATGTATAAACTGCTTTTAGAAAAAGCCATCGGCAATGCGGTTGAAAAGATTAAAGTTTCGGAAGCTGAGATGCGTGCGGAATACAAAAGATCTCCAGAGCTGAGATCCAGTCATATATTATTCGAGTTTAAACCCGACGCCACGCCAGCACAAAAAGCCACTATTAAAAAACGAGCTCTGGAAGTTTTGCGTGAGGTTAAAACCTCAAAAAGACCATTTGAACAACTCGTAAAGCTTTACTCTGACGATACCATTTCAAAGGCCAACGGTGGTAACGTGGGCTATCTCACTCGAGTGACCGCTGTACCCACTTATTACAACGCGGCTAAAAGGTTAAAAGTAGGGCAGATTGCTCCTGACCTCGTAGAAACGCGTTATGGTTTTCACATTATTAAGCTCACAGGCAGAAGAACGTACAAGCAAGCTGACCGTACTCAACTTCGGGCCGTAGTTTTTGAAGCCAAGAGAAAACAAATTTTCGATCGCTATTTTGCTCAACTCAAAAAGAAATACAAAATTTCAACAGACAAGAAGCCATTAAAGTCTGTTAAGAGATAGTTATGAAACTAAATAGAAATGGGGCCCTTTTCTGGTCCCTTTTTTTGATGATTGCAACTGGCCTTTTGTCCTGTACAAAAAAGGATAAAGCCGTATCTGATTCAATTGTATTGAAAGTGAATAACTCCACCCTCTCTACGAAGCAATTTGCAGAACTGTTGGCCTACCAGTTACGTGATCTATCCGCTGTCACAGTAAAAGATCCCAATCATATAATCACTGCCAAAAACAAAGTGGTTAATGATTATATTATGCAAATCATCACTCGAGATTGGGCCAAACAAAATGAAGTACAAATTCAAAAAGACGGTGAAGATGGTTGGGAAAACGAAGTGCTTAAACTAAAAAGCAACTATCCCGACGAACTTGCTTTTCGCCAATCATTGAATCAAGTCGGATTGGCTCAAAGTGAGTGGGAAGCTCGTGTACGATTTTCTGTTTTACAGAAAAAGGTGATGAGTAAACTCAATGAACAAATGGAAAAGCCGACAGAAAAAGATCTCAAGGATTATTACAAAAATCGCAGAGATGAGTTTCGTACTCCTCCGCAAGCTAAACTTAAACAAATCGTTGTTTCCACGGAAGCTGATGCCAAGCGAATACTTCAAGAGCTAAGAGGCCGAAGATCCATAGAAGACTTAGCTAAAAAATTCTCTATTAGCCCCGAAGGCGAGCTCGGTGGTGATTTGGGTTGGGTCGAAAAAGGCACAGCCAAAGTGTTTGATACTGCCTTCACCATGAAAGTGGGTAGGCTGAGCCATATCATTAAAAGTCCCTTTGGCTACCACATCTATAAAGTGATAGCGCGCAAACAAGGACAGCGCCAACCCTTTGCAGAAGTTAAAGATGAAATCTATCGGCGACTTTTATCCAATCGTGAACAAGCCATTCATTCGGCTTGGCTAGAAGAACAGATAAGAAAAACCAGGGTTTTCAAGAATGAATCCCTCATCAATCAACTCATCGTTGAGACTCGAGGAGAATAATGCGTTTCCTACTCATTTTTGTTTTTTTATTTTCTACCAATGCGCTTTCAGCAGAAACTGTTGAAAGAATCATTGCCATAGTTAACAACGAAATCATTACATTAAGTGATGTCAGTGAATACAAATCTAAATTACGATCTGACTCTCTAGTAGATCAAGCTGTTCTACAGTTTAAAGATCAGCCAAAACTTATGAAGGACGAAAAATATCTCATTAGTCATCTCATCGACGAAAAATTAGTGGATAGCGAAATTAAGCGTAGCAAGCTTTCCATCACGTTCGAAAAGGTTGACCAAGAAATACGACGGATAGCAAGCACTCAAGGTGTATCTCGTGAACAGCTTAAAGCGGCGTTACAAGAGAGAGGAATTAAGTACTCTGATTATCAAGATTTTATAAAAACCAGTATTGAAAGACGTTCTTTGATTGAAAAGGAAGTTCAATCGAAAGTTAAAATTTCTGAAGAGGATGTAACCTCATACTATATTTCAAAGTTTGGGACTACTGGGAAGGAAGCTTTCGAATATCAATTGGCTCATATTTTAACTCTTAATGAAAATGGCGGCAAAAAGGCGGCATTGGAAAAAGCGGAGAAAGCCATGGCTAAGCTGCAGTCTGGAGAAGAATTTTCCGCCGTAGCCGAACAGCTCAGTGAAGATCCAAATTTCACTTCCGGTGGACTCATGGGGACCTTTAAAAGTGGTGAAATGCGGAAAGAAATAGAGCGCGCCATCGGTAAGCTAGATGTGGGTGAAACCACCAAAGTCATTCCTATTCCACAGGGCTTTCAAATCGTAAAAGTTGTGAAAAAAACACTTACCACTAACCCAGAAATTGCTTCTAAAACTAATTCTATTCGACAAGTTTTGATGGCAGATGCTATTAAACGGGGTCTGAAAAGTTGGTTAGACGAACAAAGAGAAAGAGCATTTATCCGGATTAACAAATGACGCCTTTAAAGATTGCTATTACTACAGGGGATGCCGACGGTATTGGCACCGAAGTGGTGGCAAAGGCTCTCTCTGAAATACAGCTCAAGCGTAACGTACATTTTTATTTTTATAGAACACCCAAGTGCCCCAAAAAGCATTTGGCTCTGATCGATAGAAAGTTCTATCGTAAACAAGTCAATTCCATTCATGAAGCCATAAAAGAGTCGCACATCGATGACACTGTGTTTTTTGATATCTCTGTGGATTCAAATCCCGCTTATTTTGTAAAAGAGGCTTCTGAGTTATGTCAAAATGGTGTCTTAGATGCCATTGTCACGGGACCTCTTTCAAAACCCCTCATCACTCAATCAGGACTTGGTGTTATCGGTCATACTGGACTATTTCGACAGATGGTAAAAGATAAGCCCCTATTTATGGCGTTTCTAGGAGAGCATTTTAATGTTTCATTGGTCACGGATCATGTACCTCTAGGTGAGGTCACCAAGCACCTTTCCCCTGAGCTAGTCGTTCAATGTATCATTGAGACTCATAAACTTAAGCAGCGCCTGTCAGAGCAGCAAGCGGCAAAACCGATGGCTTTGGTAGGATTAAATCCACACGCTGGCGACCTAGGTGTCATTGGCCAAGAAGAAGTCTCCTATTTTAATGCCATTATCTCTGAATGTAGGTCCAAAGGAATTAACGTAGAGGGACCGGTAGTTCCGGATGTGGCCTTTCAGCGTCAAAATTGGGACAGATATAGTTTTTACATTTCAATGTATCATGACCAAGGATTAATTCCTTTTAAGCTTGTTCATGGACAAGATTCTGGGGTTCACGTTACGTTAGGACTACCATTTATTCGCACCAGCGTGGATCATGGCACAGCAAAGGACATTTTTAATCAAGATAAAGCAGAGTCAAAAAGTATGCTCGAGGCCATTGAATGGGCTCTTGGTTCTGCAGCGGAGATCAAAAATTAGATTTAACCTCATAAAGGACAAAGAAAATGATAATGGATTCAAGCATTTTTAGAGAGTACGATATTCGGGGAGTTTTTGAGAAAGATTACGACCTTGAATTTGCCTATAATCTGGGTAAAGCCTATGTAAGTTTAGTAGAGAAAACCACTGGCACAAAGAATCCCACTGTGACCGTTGGATACGATGCCAGACTTTCAAGTCCACCTATTTCTGAAAATTTAATTCGTGGTATGGTTGAGTCTGGAGCTAAGGTTTATGACTTAGGCCAAATCACCTCTCCTATCTCGTATTTTTCTACATTCACTATGGAAAATGTAGTCGGTGGAATTATGGTGACTGGATCGCATAATCCACCCGAGTACAATGGCTTTAAAATATCAGTGGGTAAAACAACCATCCATGGATCCCAGATCAAAGAGATTGAACAGATTATTAAAACCCAAGACTACGTTTTTGGAGATGGGTCTTCTGAAACATTTGACATTTTTCCATCTTATCTTGCTCGTTATAAAGAAGAATTTAAAGATCTTAAATCCATTCCTGTTGTATTAGATTGTGGAAATGGTGCTGCTGGCTGTATTGCTAGAGAGTTGTATGAAACCGTAGGATTAACCCCTGAAATATTGTACGAAAAACCAGACGGCACTTTTCCTAACCATCATCCCGATCCTACAGTGGAAGAAAATTTAACTGACTTAAAAAATAAAGTAAAAGAAGTGGGAGCCGCCGTAGGTATAGGCTTCGATGGAGATGCTGACCGAATCGGTATCGTAGATGGCGAAGGCAATTTTATTTTAGGGGATGAAATGATGCTCATATTCGCCCGCGCCATATTAGAGGAGACTCCCGGTGCTAAAATTATCGGGGATGTGAAATGTTCAGATCGACTATACAACGATATTAACAATCGTGGTGGTAACGCTATTATGTGGAAGACTGGACACTCTTTGATCAAAAATAAAATTAAAGAAGAGAACGCTCCCTTTGGAGGCGAACTCAGTGGACATATCTTTTTTGCAGACAGAAACTATGGATACGATGATGCGCTTTATGCAGGATTGAGATTAGTTGAAATTATGGCTCGGACGGGCAAAACCATTCCACAGTTGTTGGAAGGATTACCACCAGCTTTTAACACTCCTGAAATTCGCATCGACACTACCGAAGAAAAAAAGCATCTTATAGTTGGGAAACTTAAAGAGAAGTTTGCATCCGATACAGAAGACTACAAAGTGAATATGCAAGATGGAGTGCGTGTATCTTTCAAAGATGGATGGGCTCTGTCTCGAGCTTCAAACACGCAACCCGTACTTGTTCTTCGCTTTGAAGCGGAATCTGAAGAGTCCCTCGGTAACATTCGAAAAGAATTTGAAGACGTGGTGAATCCACTACTCTAAGCGGCCTTTGAATCCTCTTTCTCTTGAACCAGCTTATTGTAATATTCTGCAATAAGCTGAAGGAGAAAGGATTCCTGATGATATTTTCTGTAGTTAGAACCCGCAGTTCTTTTTATAAAAAATTCTCTGAAGTTTTTCTGCATCATTCTATTTTTTTGATTTTCCAAAAGAATGCGTTCTTGTTTTAGATATTTATAAAACTTATTGTTTTTAGCCAAATGTAGAAATACATCAAAACTTACTTTTTTCGCCGTCGATAAATCTTTGATATCAATGGCAATCATACCTTTGTGCGATGAAAACGACTGGGGAAGCATATCTTCATGTACGAAAAAGCTTACACCTAATTCCTTACTTTTATGAACATTCAAAAGACAAAACCGACTTATATCGTCGGACCAATCTACATATTGTACAGGCTCCACTTCAATGTTATCTGGAACATCAACGCTAAACTCAGCATCAATTTCGTGAAAATTTTGAATCAATGACGACCTAAAATCTAGAATAAAATCTTCGTCCACAAGTCCTTCCGGCGCAGCTACCAAGAGATAGCCATTAAGTCCTGGGGACCTGACAGTAAAGCTCCTAAATGCATGTGCAATCTTTAGTGGATCCATTTCATTAAAATTATTATTACAAGAGGTATTGAATGCCGCTTGGACCGCTCGATAAAGAGCTTCCAACATAGGTTCCGACTCTTCGTGCTCACCTATCTTTTTTAAATTTCTTCGCTCACGATCTACTTTTTCCTGTTCAGAGTGAGCTTTATCATCTTTGTTGGTTTGGATGATTTTGTTTTTCTTTTTTAACTTATCCAACTCTTCTGCGGTGTCTTGCCTTTTTTCCCATGCAAACTGATTGTTGTTACTGTTATCATCATTATCCGGCTTCTTCTGATCGGCCTGCTTGCCTTGCAGACCCTTTGTATTTTCAGCCTGTGATCCGTCTTCGTTGGATGTCGATTCTTCCGACGGATTCTGGTTTTTAGCTGTTGCTGTCTTCCCTGATGAATGGGCATAGGGATCTGTGCCCTCATTAGAAGAGGATTCCGAGGACTCCTCACCATCATCCCATAAAGGTAAATCTTCAGATGGTCCACTTGAACTCGCCGATTTAGAATGATCCGTTTCATCCTTGTGTTCAGCATTGCTTTTTTCACTCGCTGCCGCGGCCGTTACACCTGAAGAATGAGCATAGGGATCATGTGAGTCGCTTTGACCTTGTCCTTCGGATCCCGCTTCGCCTTGTTCTGCCGTTGGATTACTTCCGTTGGTACTACTATCTGTATCCATTCCGCCATTGGCTGAAGAGTGTTGTTGTGAGTGGCCAGAATTTCCCCCACTCACAGATCCACTATTACTTTGCGCATAGGGATCGTAGTTTTGGTCTCCACCCATATGGCCTGAGTTTGAAGAACCTTGTCCTGTGCCCCCCACCATACCAGCATGGCCATTGTCCGAACTCTCACCGGAGGGTGTATACCCGTTGCTCCCGCCAGCTCCATCTTCAGCATTGCCACTATAACCGCCAGCTCCATCATCATCTTCATTGGCAAATCGGAGTAGATCTTTCATTTTATCCGAATTGCCTTTTACTTCGATATTACCTTGCTCACCATCTGAGCCAAAGGATGGATTGTTCTCGTCACTGGAATTATCGGAGTCTGGATTCAACTCCTGCTGAATGATTTTCTTTAAACCCCATTGGATAGAAGGTCCACTCACTGCATTTTTCCAGACATATCGCTGTCTGGAAGCATTAAGCTTCTTCATGGTTTGTCCCGTCATATCCTCACCAAACATTACCACTCGGGTGTTAAATGTCTGAGCGAGTAACGCTGGTAACTTTTGAACTTTTGGATTGGGATTATCCACACTGATTAGTACAAAGTGCGGCACCTCTTTGACGGCTGTCTGAATAGCTTCGCCCAAACCTGCAACAATAAATGTGGGCCAGCCTCTTCGAGAAAGGAACGAACCTATGCTTTTGAACTTTGCCAAACTCTTACAAATAACAAGAATCCGAATCTCCTGCTCGTCCGGAGCAATATCTGCAAGAATCTCAGTGGTTCTTTGTTCACCTTGTTGAGGTGGTTTTTTTTCCGTGTTTTCGTCTTCTGCCATCTGTCCAATTCACTTGTGATTCTAGAAGCTTATCGGTGCCTATGGCTGTGAATATTATGTATTAGAGGATTTACTACCTTATTAAGAATAAAAAAGGCGAAGGCTAAGAATTTCTGTATCAAATCAATACAGGAGATCTCATAATCATACAAAAAACCCCAATGTAAAACATCGGGGTCCCTTGATCCACTTATTGGAATAGGTTCTAGATTAGAACTTACCTGCTAAGTTAAACGCAACAACAAGAGCGTAGATAACAAGTGATTCGATAAGTACAAGACCTAGAATCATTGGTACAAACATAGCATCTTTAGCTTGAGGGTTTCTTGCAATACCTTCCATTGCAGAAGCACCAATTTTACTTTGGCCTAAAGCTCCACCAACAGCGGCGATAGCAATTGTAAGACCAGCTGCTAATGCCATTAATCCACTGTCTCCACTTCCCATAGCTTCAGCATCTTGAGCAAATGCAGGGACGGAGCTAAGAAGACCTACCAGTGTGAGCATAATATTGTTTTTCATCGTTTTCTCTCCCTTAGTGATCGTGCGATATTGCCATGGATACATAAATCATGGTCAACATAGTAAAAACAAACGCCTGCATAAAACAGACAAATAACCCAAGAAAATAGAATACAATAGGAACCACTGGAACCAACTCCAGGAACACACCTAATACGGCGTGGTCACCCATCATATTACCCTTTAATCGCAGACCTAAACTGATCGGTCTAACAATATGAGATACCAGCTCAATAAGTACCATTAACCATGCTAACCACATGACAGGACCTAAAAACTGTTTCAAATAACTGATTCCGTGCTCTTTAACGCCTTCAATATTGTAAACAACGAATACAAACAGCCCCAACCCAACGGTCGTGTTGATGTTATCCGTTGCCGGCGTCATCCCGGGAATTAAACCCAAAACGTTATTAAAAAAGATATAGAAAAATATCGTCGCAAACATAGGTGAGTATCTGCGACCATCTTCACCCATCACCATTACAGTTAGGCTAGCTATGAACTCGGTAACTACTTCTAAAAAGCCTTTTAAATTTAACTTGCCGGCAGGAAGGATCGCTGATTCTCCGGAACCCAAAGCCATTCGCCCTAAAATAGATAGTCCAATTAACAACCCTGTAGCAGCAATAAGAGTGGCCACGTGTATATAGTGGTGACCAACAGAAGGGATTAATTGCGTCCAATTAAAATGAACCATGACTTCGCTTTCTATTGAGGCCGCTTGAGCAAAAATATGCCAACAACCCCTGGGATTAACGTAGCTACTCCTGCGATCAAACCTAAGGGATTAAATCCCATGTGTATAACCAATTGATACAAGATTAGCCCTAAAATTGGCCATTTAAATACAATGACACCTAGGCTCAAGGCAACCCGTTTTTTGATAAAAATGTTTTTTAAACACCAACCGGCTAAGGAAAAATTTAATAAACTCATTGAGCTGCCAATGATTAATTCCCACCGGATATTTTGCAGAATTGGAGTGGCAAATGATAATAATATTACGCAAACCGTTACAACCCCATGAGGTATAATAATGCGAGGATATTCTATTGAAATCGTTTGGTTATTCGGACTCACTTTGATCCTTCAATTGATCCTGAAAGCGTTTTAGCAAAACGATGAAATGGATGACCCAACCCACAAAAACCACCAATAATAGCCCCGCTTGGCCGAGACCGCGCAGTTCATACTCCTTATCAATCGTCTCTCCCAAATAGAGAGCTCCAATTACCAAAAATGCGAGTTCAATCCCTACACCGATGAAAATATACATACCTCTATTCATCGGACACGTCCCCTAGCACCGGGAAGATTCTTTTTACGCTCTCTGAGACGAGACACTTTCGATTCTATAAAGGTTGTATCCGGAAAACTGCCCCGCAACTCCTCTAAGATGGATATGGCCCGATCAAAATCTTTAAGCTCTTCAAAACAAACCGCTAAATTGATTTGAACATTCTCTTTCACAGACCGTTCAGGAAACTCTTCAATTAATTCCGTGTAAACATCAATGGCATTTTTATGATCTTTAACCGTTAGTAAAATATTGCCTTTGAAAAGTAATATTTGAAATCTTTCATCTTCCTTCAAGTCCCCTTTTAGGATTTCTTCCACTTCCACTTGGGCTTGATAAAACTTATTGAGATTAAAAAACGATTTTGCCACAAAAGTCTTATATTCTGTTCGTTTACTATTGTCCGTTTCTAAACGAATGAGCTTGTTGAATTCCTCAATGGCTCCACTAAAATCCTGAATATTTTCAAACATAACCATAGCTAATTTAAGTTGATAGGTTTTTACTTTTTCTGGATCTTGCGACTTTATAATTAAAAAACGATATAAATCGAGGGCTTCTGAATACATTCCAAGCTCTTCAACCATTACCACAGCGGCTTTTTCTGCCGCCAATAACGCTATTTCCGACTCCGGGTTTCGCTTTAGAACCCTGATGTAATATTTACGTGCGGTGGTATAGTCCTTTTCTTTATAAGCTCTTTCCGCGCGATTGAACTCCATCCGTACAGAGGAAAAATCACATCCAGTGAGCATAGAAATACATATTAATGGAAGCACCCATTTCAATAAAAACATGGCCTAATCTAGCACTGAATTCCAGCCTCTGCTAGATGAAATGGCTAGCACACAGCTTCCTCTTCCTTGGGAAATAAAAAAAGGCGACCCACTACGATCGCCTTTAAAGACTCATTTTTCCCTAGCTATTTTTATTAGTTACAGAGTCCGAGGTAATCTTCTGAATGATTCGATGAATTTCCATTTTGATGTAAATGACCGTTCAGTCCATTGACGCTGATACAGATATTGTGCCGATTTTCCGGGTTGCCTCCTGGAACATGACATACGAGAACACCCTCTCTTCCGTCATCTTGGTCACATGCATAATTGTCTAGATCTAAGGGTTCACCCCCCTCATCTGCATATTCGCCGTTGTTAGTGTCTTCATCGGTAGGATAGTTCTCGTCGACGGGATCATCCTCATAGACATAGTCCGGATCATCTGGATCCGCATCTACAATCCCATCCGGCTCTTCTATTTCACCATTTTCCAAACCCTCTACCACTTCAGGAATAGTTGGTGCGGCAGTGCCTTTTGTTGCACTATCTACATTAGCAAACTCAACATCACTACAGTTTTGGAAAGCAAATAATAGTAAACCCACAAAAACTATGCATATGCTTCTTGATATTTTCATCATCGTTACCCCTTGATAGCAAATACAAGTTGCAACTAAGATGCCTGCCGAGAGCTGTTACATTAGCTCTCAACGTATAAAAAATGGATTGTTTAAAAAAATGCGGAGTAATTAGACGTATCAAAGTGAATCTAATATCTCAAAATGAATCACTCTTCGTCGTCGTCCTCTTTGTCTAGTACCGCTACACCAGTCACTCGTTCACCGGCATTAATGTTAATTAGCCGCACACCTTGGGTATTTCGACCAAATGTCGAAATATCGGAACACTTCATGCGGATGGCTTGGCCTTCATTTGTGGTAATCATGAGATGTTGATCTTCACTCACCAATGTTGCCGTTACCACTTTTCCAGTTTTCGAGGTGGTCTTCTGGGCAATAATTCCGACTCCACCACGACTTTGCGTTCTATACTCTTCGATAGGAGTTCTTTTTCCGTAACCCGCTTCTGTGACTACTAAAACTGTATCTTTACAGTCTTTAGGGATTACTGACATACCTACCACTCGGTCTTCTTTACCAAGAGTAATACCTTTTACTCCTCTGGCCGTCCGACCCATTGCTCGCACATCACCTTCATCAAATCGAATGGACATACCTTCTCTGGTGGCGATCAGCACATCACTTGTACCCGTACTTAGCTTCGCTTGAATCAATGTGTCTTCTAAATCCGTAGTCAGTGCTATCAACCCTGAAGGCCGTGGTTTAGAAAATTGCTGTAGAGCCGTCTTTTTAATGATTCCATTGTTTGTTAACAGAACCACAAAACCATTCGCTTCTTCACCTTTAGCAAAATCTCGAATGGGAAGTATCGCTTGAGCCCTTTCTCCGCCAGAGAGATTGACTACGTTTGCAATCGATTTACCTCGAGCCGTTCGTGATCCCTGAGGTAATCTATGCACTTTTGTCCAATAAGCTTTTCCACGATCGGAGAAAGTTAACAACGTTGTATGAGTGTCGGCCGCAAAAATACGCCAAACAAAATCTTCATCCCGAGTCTTAGCCCCTTTTAAACCCTTACCCCCGCGTTTTTGTAAACGGTACTCTTCGATGGGAATACGCTTAATAAAACCAGAATTGGTTAAAGAAACGATCATCTCTTCATTGGCAATTAGGTCTTCGTCTTCCGTGTCGTCTTCCGCAGCTTCAATTTTCGTTCTACGAGGCGAAGTATAGCGCTCTTTGACTTCTTTGAGCTCCTCCACAATGATTTTGTAGATTTCAGCAACATCACCAAGAACCTTTTTCAACCACTGAATGGTTTTCATAAGCTCATTAAGTTCGTTTTCAATTTTTTCACGCTCTAAACCAGTTAATCTCTGTAAGCGCATTTCCAAGATGGCTTTTGCCTGCTCATCAGTAAAAGAGAACTGATCTACAAGTTTAGCCTTAGCTATGCTTGTTTCTTTTGAAGATCGAATCGCCGCAATAACCTCATCAATTTGATCGAGGGCTTTTTTAAGACCTTCTAAAATATGGGCACGAGCCTCAGCTTTTTTAAGTTCATAAATACATCGACGGGTAACAACATCACGACGATGCTCTACGAAAGCTTCTAGCATAGCCTTCAGGTTAAACATACGTGGACGATTTTTAGAATCAATCGCCAACATGATTATACCAAAGCTCACCTGTAACTGAGTGTACTTGTAAAGACGGTTTAAAATAACCTGTGCATTTTCTCCCTTTTTAAGGAAGATCACGATACGCATGCCTTCTCGAGAGGACTCATCTCGAATATCAGAAATACCTTCTACTTTTTTATCTCTTACCAAGTTTGCCATACTCTCAATGAGTTTCGCTTTATTTACCTGGTAGGGAATTTCAGTAACAACTATGCGCTCTCGATCTTTACTGTGTGGCTCGATCTCCGCAACCGCACGAATACTAATTACACCTCTACCTTTCTTATAGGCGGAGTTGATCCCTTGAGTTCCAGATATCACTCCATGTGTAGGAAAATCTGGGCCCTTTACAAAGCCCATTAGATCATCAATCGAGGCTTCCGGGTTTTCTATGAGGTGAATTGTTCCGTCAATAAGCTCATCTAAGTTATGAGGAGGTATGTTAGTAGCCATCCCCACGGCAATGCCTGAAGAACCGTTAGCTAATAGGTTTGGAAACTTAGCTGGCAAAACAGAAGGAATAAATAAAGAATCATCATAGTTGGGCTGGAAAGTGACAGTGTCTTTTTCAATATCTTTTAGTAACTCTTCCGCCAAGCGAGTCATACGTACTTCTGTATAACGTTGGGCGGCTGGAGAATCGCCATCGATGGAACCAAAGTTACCTTGTCCGTCTACAAGAGGGTACCTTAGAGAGAAGTCCTGAGCCATTCGAACCATAGAGTCATAAACAGCCATATCACCATGTGGGTGGTATTTACCAATCACATCCCCCACAATACGCGCCGATTTTTTATAGGGCTTATTGTGTTGGTTACCTAAATCATTCATTGCAAAGAGAATACGTCGATGCACCGGCTTTAAACCATCGCGCACATCCGGGAGAGCTCGCCCAACAATAACACTCATAGAGTATTGCATGTAGGCTTCACGCATTTCCTTATTAATATCGACCTGAGTTACATCACTTGGAGTATTTGTATCTTCCATCTCAAATTACCTTTTCAATCTTAAACGTCGAGCTCGCCCACTAGTAGGGCATTGTCTTCGATAAACTTTCTGCGCGGTTCAACCTGATCACCCATCAACACTGAGAATGTGTCATCCGCTTCCATTGCATCATCAATACTTACTTGTAATAAAGATCTATTTTCTGGATTCAACGTGGTTTCCCAAAGCTGCTCGGGGTTCATTTCGCCTAATCCCTTATATCGCTGTACATAGATGTTCTTTTTAGCACTGTCCAAAACCACTTCAGCAAATTCAAAGTAGCTATTTACTTCCCGTGCTTCATCACCATCCTGAAGTTGAATTGGCAAAGACAACACCGAAGAGAAATTGGACCATAGCTTTTTCACATCCTTCCATTCAGAACTATCAATAATATCAGAAGTAAAGGTGGAGTAAGATCGATGACCAAATTTAGTAGAGGTCACTACCATTTTATTCGAACCCGTTTCTTTATCAGCTTGTACATCTACTGAAATCTCTGCGAGTCCTAATTCTGGGTTCTCTGCGGCCCACTTGGAATACTCATCAATTTTTGAACGAATGGCCGACTCATCTTTTAGCACATCTGAAAAAGCCACATCTGTCCGTAAGAAGTAGATTAACAAATCTCTGTCGTACTTAGCCGAGAGAGCATTTAACATTCGATCACATTTTTGAATATTGATAATGAGCTGTTTTAACTCTTCCTCACCGGTACCATCTTTTAAATTAAGAATATTGGTATTAGACAGACCACTATTAAGTAGATACTCCGTAAGAGCCGGTTCATCTTTTAGATACACCTCACTCTTACCTTTTTTAACTCTGTAAAGAGGAGGCTGAGCGATATATACATAACCTCTTTCGACTATCTCTGGCAGTTGCCGATAGAAAAAGGTGAGAAGAAGTGTTCGAATATGTGAACCATCCACATCTGCATCCGTCATAATTATAATTTTATGATATCGGATTTTTTCAACGTTAACGTTATCTTTTCCTATTCCTGTTCCTAGAGCAGAAATCATCATTTTAATTTCATTATTTGAAAGCATTTTATCAAAACGTGCTTTTTCAACGTTTAGAATTTTACCTCTTAGCGGCAATACAGCTTGAGTTTTTCTGTCGCGGGCCTGCTTTGCAGATCCACCGGCCGAGTCTCCCTCCACCAGGTACAATTCACATAAAGCTGGGTCTCTCTCTTGGCAATCCGCCATCTTCCCCGGCAATGCTCCTGAGTCCAGAGCTGTCTTCCTTCGAGTTAGATCTCTAGCCTTTCGAGCGGCTAATCGCGCCCGGGCTGAATCCACACACTTAGATATCACAGCTTTTGATATACTTGGATTGCGGTCAAAAAAGTCACCAAGCTTCTCATTAACAAGCGACTCAACAATCCCCTTTACCTCTGTATTACCTAATTTCGTTTTGGTTTGCCCTTCAAACTGAGGCTCAGAAACTTTCACTGAAACTACGGCTGCTAATCCCTCACGGATATCATCTCCATCTAAATTAGCTTTTAAATTTTTAAGTAAATTTTTATCTTGTGCATAGGAATTTGTAGTCCGAGTCAAAGCACCACGAAATCCAACTAAATGTGTTCCACCTTCTACAGTATTGATGTTGTTACAGTAGGTGTAGATGGACTCAGAGTAAGAATCATTCCACTGCATCGCCACTTCAACATCGACATTATCTTTATTGGCTTTAAAATAAATCACTTCATTGTGAAGGGCTTTTTTCGATTCGTTCATAAACTTAACGAACTCTGCAATACCATCCACATACTGAAAATGTTCCTCTTTACCAGTTCGTTCATCCTTCAAAGTGAAGTGAAGGCCGGCATTAAGAAAAGCTAATTCACGAAATCGTTTAGCTAAGGTATTAAAATCAAACTTAATATCGTCGCCTTTAAAAATCTCACGGTCAGGTTTAAATGTAGTTTTGGTTCCTGTACGATCCGTTTCACCAATGGATTCTAGTTGCCCTAAGGGAATGCCCTTTTCATAAGATTGTTTCCACACTTTCCCTTTTTTTCGAACTTCTACAGAACATGCGCTCGAAAGAGCATTAACTACAGATGCACCCACTCCATGTAATCCACCAGAAACTTTATAGGTATCAGAGTCAAACTTTCCACCCGCATGAAGCACCGTCATCACAACTTCTAGTGCGGACCGGCCATCTTTGTGGATGTCTACTGGAATTCCGCGAGCATCATCTTCTACTGTGATGGATTCGTCAGGATGAATGGTTATATTAATATTCTTACAAAACCCAGCGAGAGATTCGTCCACTGAGTTATCGGTGACTTCGTAAACGAGGTGATGAAAACCTCTATTCCCTGTATCTCCAATGTACATACCGGGACGCTTTCTAACTGCTTCAAGACCTTCCAATACCTGGATAGAACTCGCATCGTATTCTTTATTCGAACCCACTTCTACCTGCTGACCTTCTGACACAACTTATTCCCTTCTAACGATTCGGAATGATTTGTCCTTGCTGAATTTCAAACACTGAAATTCCATCCTCTGAATCCTGATCGAAGCGGAAAGATAGATCCGTAGTTGTGATAAAAATCTGCGCGTCTATCCGTCTTAAAAACTGCACTAAATGAGTGCGCTTATCTTCGTCTAATTCAGACAGAACATCATCTAACATTAAGAGGGGATAGTCATTAAAAACGTTATGAAATTCGATGATTTGAGCCATTTTAAAGGCCAAAATTAATGCCCTTTGTTGCCCCTGAGAACAGTAATATCTAGAGTCTTCTCCGAACATCAGAAATTGAATATCGTGTTTATGTGGACCGACCAGTGAAAGACCGGAATCTTGCTCGGCTGAAGAAAGCTCATTGGCTCTTTCAATAATCATTTCTTTCACTAAATCTGGCGTCACCTCCATTACAGAATGACCAGACATTAAATAATCCACAGAGATATCCACATCTTGGCCAGTAAAGATACCTTGAAGGGCTTCTTTAAAAGACCTTTTAAGCCGTTTTAATGCTGAGATGCGGTTAAGGGTAAGCTCAGCGGCTACAGGAAAATACAGCTCGTTTATGGAAGCGAGAACCCGTTTCTGTTGAGTGGCCGGACCTTCCGATATCCGGATATCTTTAAGAATCTTGTTTCTCGATTTTAACAACTTGCGAAATTTTTGAATCAATTTCATCTGATGGGGATCTAATAACACCAACCATTCATCTACCAAGATGCGTCGTTCATCCGGACCATTTTTGATGGCATTTAAGGATTCTGGTGAAAATAAAACGACGGGATAGTCTTTTACCAACTGGGTGCTTGTAAGACGTTTGTTGTTTTTAAGATAAGTTTTTCGAACTCCAGAAAGTTGCACCTTTAAGTCGCTCTCTAAGTCGTGGTTTAAAACCCGTAAATGTGCAAAACCCTGTGTGGAATGTTCATAACTCGTTTTTAATAAAAAGGAATCTGTCTTTGTTGGGCGAAAAGATTGCCCACGTGTTAACAAATAAATGCTCTCAATGAGGTTCGTTTTGCCCTGCCCGTTCTTCCCAACGAACACATTCACTTTGGGCCCTAATTTAAGACGCAAATTCTTAAAGTTTCTGTAATTATGAAGCTGTAATTCTTTAACTAACACTCGTACACATTTCCAACAGAGTTATTCACATTGCAAGGGCTTTCAGCACCATTTTCTTAAAGAAAGTGAAATCATTAACGGATCAAATCAATGATTTCGACATAACTACACTCTTTTCCGTAACTCATAAAGCCAAGCCTTTTTATTTTCTCCAGGTTTTATACCCCACCAAAGACAACCAATGTTCTGCGCATTATCCACAAGTTTATAAACAAACTGCGTGTCTGGAATTTTATTATCAGGAAAAAAATATTTGATTTGCTCTAAAGAGGTTTTTTTTGCTTCTGCTTTTGAGATCTCTAAGTTCTTTACAAGCTCAGATACAAAGTCATTATAAATTCTTTCAAGAAAAGCATCTAATTCGGAATCCTTGATTTTATTAAGTTCCATTTCTTTTCCACACACCCAACAGGTTTATACACATTTTTCTGTTTGTCTTTTGTATTTATTTTTTTCGAAACCTGTTTAAATCGAAAGGCTTTCTTTCGTTTATAATGCTCAAGCTACTGATTCACTAAAAATTAAAAAAACAGCCATCCGATGATCGAGATGGCTGTATAGTATTTATTAACATCCGAAGATATGAACTAAATGCGCATAGGCATCACTACACAGGTGTAGTTGTTGTCTGCTTCTGGTTTAACAAGCCCTGGGGAAAGTTGATCATTCATCTCCAAGGTTACCGTTTCATCACCAATAGAATTTAAAGCTTCTAAAATGTATTTCGCATTAAAGCCAATTTTAAAATCTTCGCCCTTGTAATCGATTTCCAATTCTTCTCTGGCATCACCCATTTCTGGATTGTTCGAAGACACTTGCATCCGACCTTGGCTAAGAGCAAAAGTAACGCCTTTGGATTTTTGGTTAGACAACAAGGACACTCGTTTTAATGTGGAATAAAGTTCGTCTTTTCTTACACGAATGGATTGTTTTAAAGATTGTGGAATAAGCTGTTGATAGTTGGGATATTTACCTTCGATCAGACGGATCATTAGTAACGTACTACCTGTTCGAACAATAAGTTGTGCACCTTCAACGGCCATTTCAAAAGTTTCATCCTTGCCTTCGATGAGTTTTCTTATCTCATTCAATCCTTTTCTTGGAATGATGACTCCTTGTCCACCGATACCCGCAAGTTTATCCCCAAAATCTCTGTCGATCACTGAAAGTCTATGACCATCTGTTGCCACCATCCGACAAGAGTTTTCAGATCCTTTTAACTTTTCAAAGAAAACTCCATTTAAGTGATATCTAGTTTCGTCGTTAGAAACACTATAGATGGTTTTCTCAATCATCTCGGTGAAGATCTTTGACTCCACTTGCGTAAACTCATCGGTATTGTATGTGGGAAAAACTGGGTATTCATCTGGACTAATTCCAACAATATTGAACTCCGATGTTCCCATCGTTACTTTCATCCAATGGTTTTCTAAAGTTTCAATTTGAAGCTCTCCACTGGGAAGCTCTTTAACAATATCAAACAAGCTCTTTGCATTTACAGCGGATCTTCCTGGTTCTAAAATTTCAGCATCCACTGAGTCCGTTAAACTCACCTCTAGATCTGTTGAAAAAAGAGTCAGCTTATTATCTTTAGCTTCTAATAAAACATTAACTAGGATGGGCATTGTATTTCGTTTTTCTACAATGTTTTGTGATCGGGCTAAGAGCTGAGAAAAGTCTTTCTGCTCAATTTTTACTTTCATGATCTATCTCCCTTATATACTTAATCTGTATATAATAATTAATAAGTAGTAGTAGTAGGGGGTGTAGATAACCGGTTTTACACCCTAACCTATTGTTTTTACTTGCTTTTAGCTGTGGAAAAGTCCCCCTAAGAAACCCACTATAATTCACACCAAAATGGGGACAAAAATTCATCAACAAGCTACTCACAATCCTTTCTACACAGTTATCCACAATCCACAATTCACAGGCCTGTGATATTGTGGATACGGAGCTCTATGTCCTCGATATCTCTCTTTAAATCGGCATCTTTGGCCTGTAGAAATTCCACTCTACGCAGCGCATTCATAACAGTAGTGTGATCTCTCCCACCAAAAGTGCGACCGATATCTACAAGTGATTTATCGAGGTGCTTTTTCACTAAATACATAGCCACTTGGCGAGCCACAACCAGAGGTTTAGTTCGACCTTTTGATCTTAAATCGGGCACTCGAACGTTGAAATGTTGAGCACATAGCTTTTGAATTTCATCGGCAGTAATTGTGCTCGTGTCATCATGGGTGGCTAAAACACGTTTTACTAAGTCTAAATTAATATCCAAACCTTGAAGCTCGGAAAACATTTTCACCTTGTTCAAGTTTCCTTCGAGCTCCCTAATGGAGCGTTTTGAAATGCGAGCAATGTAATTAATGATGTCGTGACTTAATCGAAGAGCTTTTCTTTCGGCTTTATAACGTAAGATGGCCACTCGTGTTTCAATGTCCGGCATCTGGATATCCGCTATAAGACCCCATTCTAGACGAGTCCGAATTCGATCCTCTAAACCTTTAATATCTTTAGGCATCCGGTCACTGGCCACAACGACCTGGCGACCTTTTTCTAAGAAATCATTTAATGTGTGGAAGAATTCTTCTTGTACAGCTTCACCACGACCCAGAATTTGAATATCATCCATCAATAGGATTTCGCAGCGGTCTCGATATTGTTTTCTAAACTTATCCATTTCATGTCGACGAATGGACTGAATACACTCATTTAAAAATCTCTCCGCTGAAACATACATAATCCGTAATTGGGGTTGGGCCGCACGAATTTGATTTCCAACAGCATTCAATAAGTGAGTTTTACCCATACCAGTGGGACCACATATAAATAGTGGGTTGTAATTCTCCGTACCTGGGTTCTCAGCGATAGAATAGGAAGCCGCATGGGCAAATTCGTTATTCCGACCCACGACGAAAGTACTAAAAGTATAATCAGGATTGAGCACATCTCGATTCTGTTGATTATCAGATGGCTTTAGATTGGCCGTGATGGGACTTGGCGCCATAACTCTATGATTTTGTTGAATTTTTTTAGCTGCAGACTCAAATAGATCGGGCTGGTGGTCACCAGTATCTAAATGAGACTCATAGGGTTCACCAGTGACCACAAACTCCACCTCAAATGGATTATTGTAAATAGCTGAAATCTCAGAGCAAATACGATCTAATAGGTTTTGAGTGATCCAAAATTTATGTAAATCTGTAGGCACACCAATGCGAAAACATTTTGTGTGTTGGCGATTTTCAATGGATAGGATAGATGTGGGCTCAAACCAGTGTTTCAGAAGCTGATTTTTGGAATTTTTACCATTTAAATTGGTCTTTACCTGTTCCCAAAACATCTGAGCGTCGATCACGTTTCCCCCTGCGCCTCTGTGGATATGTGGTTATGTGGATAACTGGTGGATCTGGTAGCATGAGGGGAATAAATATTCAACATCTTGACTGGGGAATCAGGCATATGCTTATATGTGTCGAATTATCGGGCGGGCCCGGTAAGGTAGAATGACGTAAATACTGTCGTAAAGTAAAACCTCTGTCGTTGTTGGAGTTGTTGAAATGAAAAGAACATTACAAGTTTCAAGAAGAAGAAGAAAATCCACCCATGGCTTTCGCAGCCGGATGGCAACCAAAGATGGACAACAAGTACTCGCTCGTCGAAGAGCAAAAGGTCGCAAGCGACTCTCAGTTACCACTGGTGGCAAATAATTCAGTAAAGTTAAAATCGCTTAAGCAGCGCAACCAGTTTTTGAACCTTAAAGAGGTGGGAAGACGGGTGTATTTTGAACGCTGGTTGGTGATTAACTATTCTCCGTCTCATGAGGGGCTGGAGTTAGGCTGTACTATACCTCGTTACGTCGGCAAAGCTGTCACACGGAACAGGTTAAGAAGATGGACTCGAGAAATAACGCGTGAGTGGCTCAAAAAAAGCCCTGCCTTTTCAGCAAAAGTAAACGTTGTTTTTCGCAAGATGGACCCAGAATTTTACAAGAATTTGACCTATGAATTGTACAAACAAGCGCTGTGGAAGTGTTTCAAAAAAGTTAAATAGTAATCCTTCCGGGTTATTGCAGTCAGTTTGTCTTTTTCCATTACATTTTTATCGGATTTTTCTCTCTCATTTATTTGGAGGGGCTTGCCGGTTTGAACCCAGTTGTTCCGTTTATTCTCAGCAAGCATTTGCTAAATATAAGCCCATGAAGGCATTTAAATTAAGCTTTATTCGAATCGCTAAATGTCACCCTTTTGGTGTTTTTGGCTATGACCCTCTACCTGACGAAAAGAAGGATGTTCTTATATGAACCAACATCCCAGAGAAAATCAAAACTTTATGGATTCAAAAACCCTGCTCGCCATTGTTTTAAGTGGTGTTTTATTTATGGGTTGGAACAGTTACTTAAAAAATAAATATAATATGGATCAGCCTAAAACGGCGGTTGAGAAGAGCGCCGTAAATTCTGATGAGAGTACTGTTTCCCAAGACAATGACGACGCGGCAGTATCTTCTGAAACGGCAGTCACAAATGGTGGCCAAGATGCTACAGCGGCAGCAACAGTTGTAGAAACCTCTCATGCAGAAACATTGATTTCTTTTGAAGATGAATATTGGTCTTTTGATATTTCCTCTAAGGGTATGGGTGTTAAAAACTTAAGGCTTAAAAAGTACTATAACAGAGACAAAGAGCCTAAAGAGATTGGAACGGATCATGGTCTGTTGCCCTTTGCCACTACACTGACTGGGCGAAGTAAGCCATTGGATTTTGATCTGAAAAAGGTGGGTGATTTAGCTTACGTTGGTACGGCAGAAGTCTTAGGAAATATCATAACTAAAACTATCACTATCGATTCTAAAACTTACTCTTTTGATACGAAAATTAGTGTTTCCACACCCAACGAAAACTTTATTGGCGTTAAGACCTATATGGCAGAACCATTAAAAGATACATCTGGTGGTGGATTTCTAGATCTTAATCGTTTTGATATTCAATCCTTTTTTATTTCTTATGGTTCGTCTGAAGATATTGAGGTCATCAATAAAGAAGAACCGCAAGTTAATAGCTACACATCGGTAGCGTCTGTTTCTGTGGGAGAGCAATATTTTGCTCAGGCTTTTGTTGATAAGTCAGACGTTCTTCCGGATGCAAAGACTCAAGTAGATACTAAAAGTAATACGGCATTGGCCATGATTGATTATCCTTTAATTAATAAAAATAAAGATTTTAACATTGCTTATGTTGCTTATATGGGACCGAAGTCTTTGGATTTATTAGATAGCGTAAATGAAACTTTAACTAGCATTATTGATTTTGGTTTTTTTAGTTTCATCGCTAAACCATTGCTGCATCTCTTGCATTGGTTCCATGATATGATTGGCAATTGGGGTTTCGCTATTATTTTAATGACGTTGGTTGTTCGACTTCTCGTTTTTCCACTGCACATGTCTTCTTTTAAATCTATGAAGAATATGTCTAAACTAAGCCCGTTGATTAAAGAAATTAACGAAAAATACAAAGACGACCCACAGACAAAAAACATAAAGTTGATGGAAGTTTATAAAGAAAATAAAATCAATCCCATTGGTGGTTGCCTTCCTATGCTTTTACAGCTTCCGGTATTTTTTGCGCTCTACCAAGTGCTAGGACAAAGTATTGAGCTCTATCAAGCGCCATTTATTTTCTGGATAGAAGATTTAAGTTTAAAAGACCCCTACTATGTTTTGCCTGTTTTAATGGGTATAACGATGTTTCTGCAAATGCGTTTAACACCCTCAACAATGGATGAAATGCAGAAGAAGGTCATGAGCTTCATGCCCATTATGTTTACGGTTTTTATGTTGTCACTTCCCAGCGGATTAACACTTTATATTTTTATAAGTGGTTTATTTGGGATCATTCAACAGTACATGATTAAGGATAGAAACGACGCAGCGAGCGCTACTGCTAAATAAGCGTAGAGTGCGCAGACTGCAAACGACGGGAGAAATATTATGAGCGGATTATTAAAAAAGCTGTTTGGCGGAAAAGAAAAAGGCAGCGAAAAGATGGATGATATTATCGAAGACACTGTTATCGGTATTATTGAGCATGGTGGTTTCGAGCTTTCCTATGAAATTAAGGTAGCTGAAGATGACTCTAGTGTTGAAGTAGAATTGTTTGGCGAAGACGATGAATTTTTAAAAGAAAAAGATGGGCAATTGTTAGATGCTATTCAGCTATTACTTACACGTGTAGTTCAACATCAATTGCCGGAATCAAAGGTAGCTATAACTGTAGATAGTGATGGCTTTAGGCAGCAGGCCAACCAGGCGCTAATTAAGTTGGCCGAGAAACTTAAAGGAATTGCCTTAAAGAAAGAGAAGTCTGTTTATTTCAGAGCACTTCCTCCAAAAGATAGAAAAGTGATCCATCAATATTTGTCTGAAGATAACCGCATCAAGAGTCACTCCGTAGGCGATGGTTTGTATAAGAAAATCAAAATTTACCCTGCGGGCCAGTCAAAAAAAATGGAGGCTGACGCCGCTCAACCGACAAACTAATGTCCGAGAGATGTCATGTTTTCCTTAGATAGAGACGGCGATACTATTTGTGCTGTGGCTACAGCACCCGGTGTTGGAGGTATTGCCGTCCTTCGGCTTAGCGGTAAAGATTCGCTGAAGATCATTAGCAAAGTTTGTTCTTTTATCCCGTCAAATCCTGAATCTCATAGGGTGTATTACGGGTTCTTTAAATCGAGTCAGTCCCAAGAAGAAATTGATGAGGTGTTGGTGAGCTATTTTAAAGCGGGCCGCTCTTTCACCAATGAAGAAACCTTTGAGATCTCCTGTCATGGCGGATCCGTTGTCAGTCGGTCTATTTTGGAGTCTTTGATCGAAGCTGGAGCTCGGTTAGCGGAACCTGGTGAGTTCACTTATCGGGCTTTTATGAATGGCCGTATAGATCTGGTGCAGGCGGAAAGTGTATTGCAACTCATTGAGAGTGATAGCAAAAAGTCTGCTCGGTTATCGTTACGGCAGCTCAAGGGAGAACTTTCTGTAGAGTTACTCGAAATTGAAGAGCTATTAACGATCACCCTAGCCCACCTCGAAGCCAATATAGACTTTGCCGCAGAGGACATTCAAATTGAAAGTAATGACGAGTCGTTAAGTCGAGTTCGTCTAGCAATGGATAAGACCGATGTACTTTTAAGTAGTTATCGTGAGGGTCGATTGATCCAATCGGGTTTGAAGATTGCCCTGGTGGGTGAACCTAATGTGGGTAAATCCAGTTTGTTAAATGCATTGACTGCTGAAGAAAAAGCTATTGTTACTGATGTTCCTGGAACAACCAGAGATTTTGTGGAAAATCAGATCTCTGTTAATGGATTGCGGGTTCAGTTTATTGATACGGCCGGGTTGAGAGAAACTCAAGACAGAGTGGAAAAAATAGGCATTGATCGCACTTACAGTCTATTGGGTGATGTGGATTACACATTTTTAGTCGTGGATTTAAATCAACCTCAGTGGATTGATGATTTACCTACTGAGCAGGCACCTTTGGTGGTGGTTGCTAATAAGTCCGATCTTGCTGGTGATTTGAACGAGAAAAAGCGGGAGTTATTGGAGTTATTGAGTCAAAAAAATGTAAACCCGGAGACTCCCGTATTTGTGGTATGCGCTCAAAAGCCGGAATCCTTAGGACCTATTCATGAGTATTTATTACAAATCACACAAAATGAATCTGCCGAGCATTCGGCGACAATCAGTCAGGCAAGACATTATGAACTTTTGCAATCTTGCCGGCAAAATATGCAACATGCTTGGAACCATTTAGAGAATTCAGAAAGTCCGGATATTGTGGCTTTGGATCTGCAGCAAAGTTTAAAAGATCTGTTTGAAGTTTTAGGAAAACGCTTTGATGACGAGGTGATGGACCGGGTCTTCAAAGAGTTTTGTTTAGGAAAGTAAGACGTGGAAAAGTTTGATGTCATTGTTGTTGGTGCTGGTCATGCCGGTGTTGAGGCCGCTACGGTTTCAGCACGTATGGGTATGCGCACTTTAATGGTGACTTTAAAGTTAGATAAAGTGGGCTATATGAGTTGCAACCCATCGATTGGTGGGTTGGCAAAAGGACATATGGTTAAAGAGATCGATGCTTTGGGTGGCGAAATGGCCAAAGCGGCCGATTATTCCACGGTACAATTTAAAAGATTAAATGCTTCCAAAGGCCCTGCGGTTCGGGGTAGCCGATCCCAATGCGATAAAGCCGTTTATTGTGATTATATGGGTAAGCTTGTAAGCAACTATGAAAATTTAAGCATTTTACAAAATGAAGTACAGTCTCTCATTTTAGAAAAGGATCAATGTGTAGGTGTAAAACTCATTGATGGCAGTGAAGTTCGTGGCCATTCCGTAATTTTAACTACCGGAACCTTTATGCGAGCAGTAATGCACATAGGTTTACAGAGAATTGAAGGTGGCCGAGTGGGTGAACAGGCCACTCTGGGTATTTCCGAACAAATGATGGAGTTTGGTTTCAAGGTGACCCGGTTAAAAACGGGAACACCCCCTCGCCTACTCAAATCTTCCATCGATTGGTCTAAAACGGAAGCCCACTGGGGCGATGAGGAGTTTCTCCCGTTTAGCTTTAACAGTGTACCCAAAATGCGCTTACCTCGGTTGGCCTGTTTTTTAAGCTATACCAATGAAGCAACTCATGAAATTATTCGGCAGAACTTAGATAAGAGCCCCATGTTTACAGGTGCCATTGAAGGCATGGGTCCACGCTATTGCCCTAGTATCGAAGATAAGATCACTCGGTTTGCCGATAAAACTCGTCATCAGACTTTCTTGGAACCGGAAGGGCACAATACAGATTTGATCTATTTGCAGGGCATTTCTACTTCCCTACCCGAAGAGGTTCAGTATGAGTTTTTAAAAACAATACCTGGGCTTGAGAATGTTAAAATTATTCGTCCTGGATATGCTGTGGAGTATGACTTTATTGAACCCACACAGATTTGGGGAACTCTTGAAACTCGGGCTATTAAAAATTTATTTTTAGCAGGTCAAATTAATGGAACCAGCGGCTATGAAGAGGCTGCCGCTCAAGGGTTGATGGCTGGAATCAATGCCTCTTTAAAAATCAAAAATGCTCCAGAACTTATATTAGGCAGAGAGCAGGCCTATATTGGTGTGCTCATTGATGACTTGATCACCAAGGGAACCAAAGAACCTTATAGAATGATGACTTCTCGGGCAGAGTTTAGAATGGTTCTTCGAGAGGACAACGCATTGGATAGGTTATCCAAAATTGGATATGGGGTGGGTAGTCTGAGAGAAAAAGACTATTCAGTGATTAAGGGAATTCTTGATCAAAGAATACAGTTTAAAAAATCACTCCAAGAAAAAAAGATCACCCCTACCCCAGAAACTCAGGATAAATTAAAGCAGCTAGGCACGCCTGTTCTATTAAAGCCTATTAATTTAGATGAGTTACTGCGGCGCAGTGAAGTAAAAAGTGAGGATATGTCTCGCTTTGGAATAGATGTTCCTGAATCAAAATGGGTCAAGGATCCTGTTGAGATCGATGTGAAGTACCAAGGGTATATAAAACGTCAGGAAGATCTAATTAATCAGGCCAAAAGGCTTGAACAAATGCAGATGCCTGCCGATATAGAATATTCAAGAGTCAAAGGACTCTCGAGAGAAGAAGTAGAAAAGTTATCCAGCGTATGCCCCCGCACCCTTGGCCAAGCACAAAGAATTTCTGGTGTTAATCCATCAGCCATCCAATCCCTACTCATTCACTTGAAGTCTATGAAGAGGAACGTTTAGTGGGAGTGGACTGTTGATATATAAAAATGGAGTGCTGATTAGTCAGGGTAATCAAAGTGGTCATGGTGGTGAGCCTATTCAAGTAGTCAGTACACCTCATTGGAGGTTGGAAGATTGGTTTGGAGAACTTTTTTCTAATGACCAATACCAGAGATTCAAAAATTATTGGGAACATCTTATCCAATACAATAAAACCATTAATTTAATTTCGGATTCAACCATCCGAAGCGCAGACGAAATTCATTTTGCGGATAGTATTATTGCTTTTGAGGCTTTTAAAGAGCTCAATAAGTCCCCTACTGTTTACGACATTGGCTCTGGCAATGGTTTTCCAGGATTAATTTTTGCCATGCTAGATCCAGACGTAAATTATGTTCTGATAGACAAGGATATGCGCAAAGTAGAATTTTTAAAGATTATGATTGCTAAGCTAAGGGTATCCAATGCTGAAGCAAGGCACATGTTGGTTGAAGATCTGCCGGATGGTTCTATACAAAGTGCTGTTTCTCGAGCTTATGCACCCCTGGGCCGGTCTTTGGTGCAGTTGCGGAGTAAGTTTGCCTCGGGCGGGCTGTATATTAACTTAAAGTCGGACTCCTGGGCCCAAGAAGTAGGTCAACTACCCGTTCAAATCTGTAAGTATTGGGATCAGGGACTGGTTGGGTCCTATGATCTACCCGATTCAAAGCGCAGATACTATATTATTAAGTCCACGAAGGCGTGAAGATGAGATCATTGGGTGATGTTCCACGTGGAACATCACTCTTCAGCCACTTTATAGTCCTTGGGATCATATTGTGAGGACTTATCAAACAGTTTCGGAACACGATTGTTCCAATTTAAGTCAGCCTTAACGAGTTTCTTGTTTACTATATAAAATCTGAATTCCTCGGGATCAGGCCATTTGGTACCATTCATCCGAGCCAATTTGTAGGCTTTCCGGGACTCATACATCCTTCGTTCCATGCGGATCCTCAAATAGCGTGTTTGCTTTTCAAATACTCGAATTTGCGCCCGCCGCTTCTTAATATCTCGACGCGTGGCCACACGCTCTACAGAGTGTGGTTGTGTTTTGTCTAGCTTCTCTTGCGACTCTTTAAAATATCCCTGAAACTCCTCCAAAGCCGCCTTGGAGGCCTCGTAGTCCTGTTTTAGATCGAGATAGATTCTGTCTCTTAACTCAGGGTTTGGGTCCTCGTTTTCGCACCCCAAAAACAAAAAACAGCAGAGGGGTAGCACAATCAACTTGTACATTTTACTTTTTGATAGCATTTTATCTCTATTCTTGTGTTCCACGTGGAACATATCGGAAGGTTCTGGCCTAAGATTGAGTCCAGAGCCCCGACTTTAGAGAGTAAAACGGGGTTAAAACCAAGGAGACGGCATGTCTAGAGTGATATGTATAGCAAATCAGAAGGGTGGGGTTGGAAAAACGACCACTTCAGTGAATTTGGCTGCAGCACTGGCCTCACTGGGAAGAAAAGTACTTATTGTGGATATGGATCCTCAGGGAAATGCTTCTAGTGGGTTAGGAGTGAAGCGCTACGAAAACCAGGATGGCAATGCATATCATGTGCTCATTGGTGAAAAAGAGATTGCGGAGACAGTTCAGAAGACCAAATTAGAAGGGCTTCATGTAGTAGCTGCTAATCCGGACCTTGTTGGAGCGGAAATTGAGTTAGTAGATATGCCACAGAGGGAATATCGATTGAAAAATGAACTAGCGAAAGTGGCTTCAGTCTATGACTACGTACTTATAGATTGTCCTCCCTCACTTGGACTCTTAACTGTAAATGCTTTGTGCGCAGCCAATACATTTTTGGTTCCATTGCAATGTGAGTATTATGCCCTTGAAGGTCTCAGCCAGCTTTTAAATACAGCTGGATTGATTAAAAAGAGTTTGAATCAGGATTTAAAAATTGAAGGCATTGTTCTCACGATGTTTGATAAGAGAAACAATTTAAGTCACCAGGTAGTGACTGAAATTCAAAGCCATTTTGGCGACAAGGTTTTTAAATCTATTATTCCAAGAAATGTCCGCCTTAGTGAAGCGCCGAGTCATGGCCAGTCCATTTTTGATTATGATCGTAGGTCTATCGGAGCCAAGAAATACTTAGAGCTTGCTCAAGAGCTGGATGACAAAGTGTATGGTGTGGCCCAAAAAGTCGAAGAGGTGGTTAAGGCAGAAAACCAACAAGAGTCCATCTCTGAGCCGGAAATAGAAAAAGTGGAAGATAAAAAAGTTGAACTTCAAGAAGACACAGAGAGTGAAGCGATGGTGCCGCCATCTATACCTGTTAGCGAGCTAGATGGAGGAGCAAATGTCTAATAAATCCCAACAAAAAGGAAAAACAAAAGGACTAGGCCGAGGTCTAGGTAGCTTAATTGGCGAAAACACCCGTGTAGATGTTTTTTCAAAAGAGGCTGAGAAAAAAGAGGCGGCGACAACTAAAGCTAAAATAATTAGTCGACCAGGTGATGTTGAAATTTCAGTTAAAACTCCAGCTCCAGAGGAGGCTAAACAGGCTCTGAAAACTGCGGTTGAGGCTCGAATCCCTGATAAAGCGCGCATCTGGAATGTAGATATTGCGAATGTATATCCAAACGCTGATCAGCCTAGAAAAGTCTTTACTGAAGAGGCCATTAAAGAGCTGTCAGCATCAGTAAAAGAAAAGGGAATTTTACAGCCAATTGTTTGTCGTAGGCAGGGTGAAAATAAATTTGAAATTATTGCGGGTGAGCGAAGATGGAGAGCTGCTCAGGCGGCTGGACTTCATGAAGTACCTGTAATTATTAAAGAAACTACAAACCAAGAGGCTTTGGAGCTCGCGTTAATTGAAAATATCCAAAGACAGGATTTAAATCCCATTGAAGAGGCGGAAGCCTACGACCATCTCATGCGAGAGTATAATCTCACCCAACAACAGTTGGCAGAACGCATGGGTAAAGAGCGTGCTACCGTAGCCAACTTGCTTCGCCTCAACGGCCTTTCTAAGGATGTTAAATCCATGGTTATGGCGAGAGAGCTGTCTCTGGGCCAGGCGAAAGTCCTTCTTGGCATTAATGAGGATAAGCTTCAGCGCAAAGCAGCCCGAAAAATCATTAAAAATGGTTTGAGTGTGCGCCAAACCGAAAAATTGGTTCAAAAGCTAAAAGGAGGCGGGGACCTTAGCGAAGCCATAGAATCCAAACCTGAATCTGCAGGGGTGGCCAAGAAATTGATCCGTGGACTAGAAGAAGATCTACAAAAAACCGTTGGGTCGAAAGTGTCCATTGATTACAACAAAGGAAAGGGTAAAATCTCTTTAAGTTTTTACAGTGACGATGAGCTAAATACATTTGTTGAGAGGCTGAAAAAGGGATGGCAGAAGTAACCGTTTCCAAAACTGAAGATATATTAGAATATTCCGCTCGATCTGGTCGACAGGTGGAATTGGGTCAGGTCACAGCCCTAATGGATAAAGGAGCTTCTTTTGAGGGGCGTCTTACGTTTGAGGGCACTGTTCGCATTGGTGGAGAGTTTTCGGGAGAAATCTTCACCAACGACACCTTGGTGATTGATGAAAATGCTAGGGTAGAGGCTCAAATCGAAGCCGATACGGTGATTATCAGTGGTTTCACCAAAGGCAATATTTTTGCTCGGCGTAGAGTAATCATGCATCCACCGGCCATTTTCGTAGGAACCGTCACTACACCAAGCCTTCAGATCGATGAAGGTGTTGTCTTTGAGGGTGCCTCCTACATGCCGAAAAACTAAAAAAGGTACCGGACACCTTTTTCGTATGCAGTGCATCCCAAACCAGAAAAAATAAAGTGCGCCAGCAACCATTTACGCAAGCAACGCTTTCCCGTGGGAAGCGCAGCTTTCGAAAATAGTGCCTGGCACTTTAAGCTTGCCCTCATTGCTGTGAAATGTTACCTCAAAGGCCCAAAATACACGCCAGAGGACCGTTTAAAATGGATTCTATCCTAAACCTGCTAAAGACGCTGGAACTTGATTCGACAATTTTCATTCAATTTGGAATCTTTCTATTGGCTTATTTGCCAATTAAATTGCTTGTGTTTAAGCCCTATTTTGAGGCTTACAAAGAACGCCTACGCCGTACTGAAGGTAATCAGCAAGATTCAGAAAGCTTCCTAAAAGAAGCCAATGAACTGAAAGAAAAGCTTGAGGTGCGCACCCGTGAGGTGAATGCCGAGTACAAGACTATATATGATACCGGTCGTAATGCTGCTCTTAAAGAACAAGAGGGCATCTTGAGCACTGCCAGATCCAAGGCAAAAACGGAAATGGATTCAGCGAGAGAAAATATTGCTCAACAATTTGAAAGTGCAAAAAAACAGATTCAATCGGATGTGGCTGACATGGGAGAAATCATTGTCGGCAAAATGATGCAATAGATGGGAAACGGAATGAGACTATTAATAATCGCATCTCTACTCTTTTCATCGACCACAGCATTGGCTGCTGGGGATGGAATACCTGTAGGGTTCGTCATTAAGCAAGTGGTTCACTTTTCTGCATTCGCCGTCATCTTGGGCTGGCTTGTAGTTAAAAAAGTGGTTCCAATGATCGCGGCCAAAAAAGAAGAGTTTTTAACGTTAATGAAAAAAGCGGAAGCCTCAAAAGCGGAAGCGGAGAAGTTAAGATCTGAGTTTCGACAAAAATTGGATGAGTTGGAAAACACTAAGACTCAAACTATTGATCAAGCTCGCACTGAAGCAGAAGCCATTAAAAATAAAATTTTAAAGGAAGCCCAGGAGGCGTCCGCAAAAATGATTTCGGATGCCATGAATACGGTTCAGTACGAAGTGGATAAGGCGAAAACTGAATTACGCCAAAGTTTGCTTGAAGAATCTATTTCAGCGGCAGAAGAGGCACTTAAAAAGAAAAATGCCAATGAAATGGCGAACCTTGATAAGCACTTTGTTGAGAAAATTCAGGTGGTGCAATAATGAGATATTCAGAGGTTTCCGCACGGTACGCAAAATCTATATATGATCTAGCTCAAGAGTCTGGTTCTCGGCAGCAAGTGTTTGAGGAGCTACAGGCCTTAAGATCCGCATTTCATAAAGATGCCACCATCAAAGACTATATATATTCCGACTTTGTAACAGCTGATTTGAAAGAGAAGGCTCTCAATGCGAGCCTGGATAGCAAAACCACAGATTTGGTTAAAAACTTTGTGTTGTTATTGGCCCGAAGAGGACGCCTTCAATTGATTGATGAAATCATAGATGCTTTTCAGGCGACGAGTGATGAAGCCCACGGAGTGACTCGTGGAACGGTGAAAGCTGCTTCGGCACTATCGGAAGACCAACAAAGAGCTATTGAAGAAAAAATCGCCGATGTGACGGGCAAAAAAGTGATCCTAAATTATGAATTGGATCCCAGCGTGATCGGCGGATTGATCGCCGAAGTTGGTGGTTACGTATTTGATGACACTGTCATTACTCATTTAAGAAGATTAAAAGATGATTTAAAGAGGAGAGCACACTAGATGGATATCCAAATTCGCGCGGACGAGATTAGTAGCGTCTTAAAAGAACAGATTAAAAATTATAACAAGACCATCGAAGTCTCTGAAACTGGTTCAGTGGTTTCTGTAGGTGATGGTGTGGCTCGTGTTTACGGTCTAGAAAATGTTATGGCCGGTGAGATGGTTGAGTTCCCAGGTGGAGTTACCGGAATGGTACTTAACTTGGAAGAAGACTCTGTCGGTGTGGTTATCTTCGGTGAAGATAGAGACATTAAAGAGGGTGACTCAGTTAAGCGTACAAAAAAGATTGTGCAAGTTCCAGTAGGGGATGCACTTCTAGGTCGGGTTGTGAACGTATTGGGTGAACCAGTTGATGGTAAAGGTCCAATTGAAACCGATAAATCTCGTATCGTGGAACTTAAAGCACCAGGAATCATTGCTCGTAAATCTGTTCACGAGCCGCTTCAGACAGGTATAAAAGCTATTGATTCAATGATTCCAATTGGTCGTGGCCAGCGGGAATTGATCATTGGTGATAGACAGACGGGTAAAACTGCCATTGCTATCGACACGATCATTAACCAAAAAGGTAAAGACGTTAAATGTTTCTACGTAGCTATTGGACAGAAAAACTCTACCATTGCTCAAGTTGTGGAAAAGCTAAAAGAAGCCGGAGCTATGGATTACACTACCGTAATTGCTGCTGGAGCTTCTGATCCCGCTCCTCTTCAATATTTAGCACCATATGCCGGTTGTGCGATGGCTGAAGAATACAGAGATAATGGTGGTCACGCCCTTATCATTTATGATGATTTAACGAAGCAAGCCCAAGCCTATCGTCAGCTTTCATTGCTACTTCGTCGTCCTCCAGGTCGTGAGGCCTTCCCAGGGGATGTATTCTATATTCACTCAAGACTTCTTGAGCGTGCCGCAAAACTCTCTGATCAAGAAGGTGGTGGATCATTGACGGCACTACCTATTATTGAAACTCAGGCTGGTGATATTTCTGCGTACATTCCAACGAACGTGATTTCCATTACTGATGGACAAATCTTCTTGCAGGCCGACCTATTTAACAAAGGTATTCGTCCAGCGGTTGATGTAGGTAAGTCGGTTTCTCGTGTGGGTGGATCTGCACAGGTAAAAGCTATGCGTCAGGTAGCGGGTACTTTGAAGCTAGAATTGGCACAGTTTAGAGAACTAGAAGCTTTCTCTGCATTTGCATCAGATTTGGATGCGGCCACTCGTGCTCAACTTGAGCGTGGTAAGCGATTGGTGGAATCTCTAAAACAACCACAATACTCTCCTCTAGAAGTGGAAGAGCAGGTTGTTTATATTTTTGCTTGTACAAATGGTTATATCGACAGTGTTGAGGAAACAGCCGTTGTTCGTTATGAAAAAGAACTTCTAGAGTTCTTAAAGTCCAAACACTCTGGATTACTTAGCAAAGTGCGATCTGAGGGTAAGGTCAGTGACGATTTGAAAGCTGAAATGAAGAAAGCTCTAGACGAGTTCAAAGCAGTTTTTAAGTAAGGAAAATTAATGGCGAGTTTAGCAGATATTAGAAAACGGATCTCCAGTGTGAAGAACACACAAAAGATCACCAAAGCCATGAAAATGGTTTCGGCAGCCAAATTGCGAAAGGCGCAGGAGCGGATCACGAACCTTCGTCCTTATGCTCACGGCTTGTTAACTGTCATAGCGGATATCGCAGCCACTCATCGGGTGGACCATCCGCTATTGACGGTGAAACCCAACCCGAAAAACCTTTTATTGGTGGTCGTGACTTCTGATCGTGGTCTTTGTGGATCATTTAACTCAGCGGTGATTAAATTTGCCGAACAATATATTAAAGAGAAGAAGCCCAATTATGATGTTTTTGACATTATTTTTGTAGGTAAGCGTGGTGCCGATTATTTTAAAAATAGAGACATTTTAGGTAAAGAAACCATTCTTAACCTAGCCCGCGAACTCACTTTTGATATGTGTTCTGAAATTGCTGAACAAATCAAAAAGCAATATGCAACAGGTGAGTATGATGAAGTTCAGATTGTTTACAACGAATTTAAATCTGCCATTCAGCAGGATGTTGTTAACGAATCCATACTACCAGTAGATTTATCGCGCAGTGAAATTGATGCAGAAGAGTCAAGTTTCGCTAATGATCTTATCTTTGAACCAGGTCCTGAGGAAATGGTGGATGAGTTGTTAGACCGACATTTTGCCACACAAATTTTTAGAGTTATGAGTGAATCGGTGGCCTCAGAGCATGGAGCTCGAATGTCTGCCATGGAAAACTCCACGAAAAACGCCGGAGAAATGATTCATTCAATGACATTAACTTATAACAAACTAAGACAAGAGGCGATCACAACTGAATTGGTTGAGATTATCTCCGGAGCAGAGTCCGTTTAATATTGATTTTAAAGTTTATAATTGAGGAGTAGCAAATCATGCAAAAAGGTAAAATCGTACAGATACTAGGTGCCGTAATCGATGTGGAATTCACTGATGGTGAACTTCCAGCAATTTTTTCCGCTTTGAAAGTAACAAACAAAGCCATTAACGATAAAGAGTGGAACCTAATTTTAGAGGTGGCTCAGCATTTGGGTAATGGTGTTGTTAGAACAATTGCCATGGATACTTCTGATGGTTTGGTTCGTGGACAAGATGTATTGGCCACAGGAAAAACCATTCAAGCTCCAGTGGGCGAAAAAGTATTAGGACGTATCATTAACGTTGTTGGTGAGCCTGTGGATGAAGCTGGCCCTCTTGAAACAACAGAAACTTGGGACATTCACCGTACAGCTCCAAAATTTGAAGACCAGTCGACCAGCGCTGAAATGCTTATGACAGGGATTAAGGTTGTGGACTTGTTAGCCCCTTATTTAAAAGGTGGAAAAATCGGTCTGTTCGGTGGTGCCGGTGTTGGTAAAACGGTTATCATCATGGAGCTAATCCGTAACATCGCTACCGAGCACGGTGGTTATTCTGTATTTGCCGGTGTGGGTGAGCGTACTCGTGAAGGTAACGATCTTTATTATGAAATGAAAGAGTCGGGCGTACTTGGTAAAACAGCTCTTTGTTATGGACAGATGAACGAACCTCCAGGAGCTCGTGCACGTGTTGCTTTGACCGGACTAACTATTGCTGAATATTTCCGTGATACTCAAGGACAAGACGTTCTACTTTTCGTAGATAACATCTTTCGTTTCACTCAGGCGGGTGCTGAGGTGTCAGCCCTTCTTGGTCGTATTCCTTCAGCGGTGGGTTATCAGCCGACTTTGGGTACAGAGATGGGTATTCTTCAAGAGCGTATTACATCAACAAACAAAGGATCTATCACTTCTGTTCAGGCCGTTTACGTACCTGCGGATGACTACACGGATCCAGCTCCAGCAACGACATTTACTCACTTGGATGCAACGACTAACTTGGATCGTGACATTGCGGCCATGGGTATTTATCCAGCGGTTCACCCGTTGAATTCGACATCTCGTGTTTTGGATCCAGGTATTGTAGGTGACGAGCATTACAAGACGGCTCGGGACGTACAGGCTCTTTTACAAAGATATAACGAACTTCAAGATATCATTGCGATCCTAGGTATGGACGAGCTTTCTGAAGATGATAAGTCGACAGTTTACAGAGCTCGTAAAGTACAGAAGTTCTTATCTCAACCTTTCTTCGTTGCCGAGCAGTTTACTGGTATGCCAGGTAAGTACGTAGACATTAAAGATACCGTTCGTGGGTTCCGTGAGATCATTGACGGTAAACACGATGATCTTCCTGAACAGGCTTTCTATATGGTGGGTACCATTGAAGAAGCAAAAGAAAAGGCTAAGACACTTTAATTGAAGTGATTCAAGAGACGAGAAAAGCATGATTTTAAATGTATTAACGCCAACTAAAAAACTTGTGATTGATCTTGAGGTGGAGGAAGTGATTGTTCCTGCCTTCGCTGGCGAGTTGGATATCCTAGAGGGACACGCTCCGTTGATGAGTACATTGGATACAGGCATTGTTCGCTATAGAGAAAAGGGATCCAGTGAATTGCAAAAAATAGTCATTTCATGGGGCTATCTAGAAGTGAATCCCAAGGCTGTAAACATTCTTTCAGAGACCGCGGAAGATCCTCAAGAGATTGATTTATCTCGTGTAACGAAAGCGATTTCAGAGACTGAGAAAAAGTTAGCCGAAGGTGATATCACCATAGCTGACATAGAGAGATATCAACGTAAGTTAAAACGTGCTCAGGTTCGTAAAGAAGCTGTAGAAGGAAAGGCACATTAGTAGTAATAGTTCATTGATTTCACTATTTAGGCAAAGCCACAAAAGCTGCGAATATCATTAAATTTAAATGGGCCGACAAACTGTCGGCCTTTTTTTATCGACAGCTCGCTTCGATGGATACAACTGCATCATCTGGAAATGTATAGACAACCGGCGAGCTTGAAATTTGATTGAAATCGTTATCAAAAGTTTGAGACAGATTCCTGACTTCAAGCGTGTTCAATTCTATGCTACTGGAGTTATCCAGTTCTTCCACACTAGTGGTTTCCGGGAAATTTAAAGCAAAAGTGTATTCAGTGGTGTCTTTCCTTAAAGTACGACTTTCTTGAGGGTTAGACGCATTTAAGACGGTAAATTTTTCTTCTGAATGACGCATACTTAAAACCAAAGAATTATTTGCAAAAGGGTTGTATGAGAAACTGACGGATTTGAAGTTAATAACTCTTTGAGAATTGAGTCCAGGGTTGTTGTTGGTGCCATGATAAGCTTTTAATCGGTACGAGCATTTTTCTAAATCAAAGAGTCGAGGTTCTACAGTAAGTAAACCACTTTGAAGGTTAGAGATTGAATTTGTAGTAGACTCCAAAGATCCCTTGTAGATGGGTTCCCACAAAGATCGATTTGATAACTTGTTTGCAACATCATTAAGAAATTGATCGTAGGTCACATCACTGGGTGCGGTAGTATCATCGGCATAGGCTGCATTCCATAGAGAAGGAAAGCGACTTTTCCAACTTTCTTGATTAGGACAATTATTGCTATTGTCAGAGACCTGATCAGCGCAGGATTTGGCCTGTACATTCGAAGAGCTTTCTCCAGCTTGGAAAGAATCGCAATTGGTCAGAAAGACCATGCTTATTACCGTAAGTGCCAATTTCAAGGAATCCATATGCATTTCTTTATCCCCCCGATAAAGGTTGTTGCTTCAACTAGTACTAACAGTTTGCAAACAGGGGGCCATGCGTAAACTATTAGAATATCAAGAATATTCTCAATATCGAACGTTTATGGATTAGACGACTGTGCAAAGCCAAACATAAAAAAAGATGTAGAAACAGCCCATCATAAATGAGGCTCAAAAAGAATATTCTAAAAATGAGTTACAAATTCGGACTCGCCGTATTCAAATCTTTGTCGGCAAATATCAATGGCTTCACTATTGGAGTATTCCACGTTTCGAGACTTACCACCGACCCAAATACAGTTTTGTTTTAAAAACCCATTGAAGTTCGGTACTGTTGCCGGGCAAACACCCACGGTGAGAAACTCGTCTTTGAATCTTCTGTGATAGTCATAGCTAATAATTCCTTTAAGGTATCCGCAGTGAATCAAGGCTTTATCCCGATCACCCGCAGTGACACTACACACGTGATCCACTTTTGACCATTGGTAGTCTAACCGATCCCCAAACTTTTCACTGACTAGCTTAAGTTCCACAGAGTTATCTTCTTTAAGCACAAGCTTTAAATCCAATTCATTTGAAAAGTTAAAGCTAGATAAAGTCACCGTACTTAGGGTGTTGGTGTATTGATCTGAGCACCACTGCCCACGGCCGCAACGTCGATGGCGGAAAAAATAAGATTCACCCATGCCGTTGATGAGCGCCTTTCCAAGGTGGATTTCGTTATTATTAGCTCTTAGATCTTCTAAGAGTTGAGTGAAGGTCCAATCGGAACCCTGACAACTGTTTGGGTTATTCCAACGGAACTCGTTATTAGCTTGAACATTGGTTAAAAGAAACAGATTAGAAACCAAAAGAGCCATAATAAATTTCATGCTATCCCCCTAAATGGACTACATTCTATAGAAAAATATGCGCCATCCTAGGTAGAAGAACTATTGCTCGTCAATCAAACTTATTTATAGTTTATGTCTGTAATTTCACTGGGTTTTGAGTGTTAAAAAGTTGATATTTTTATATCTCAATGGAGAGCCCACCACTGAGTGTCACTTCACTGGAAAAATTAGGATCCGCTTCTGTTACGGATTCTAAAGTTTGCCGAGCTTCAATAAATAGAAAAGTATTCTGCATGCCATACTGTTGGTAGGCCTGGTGAGCGATCTCAGGTTCTAGCCAATTCAGCTGAAATTTCGCTCCAGCCGAATAATAGATGGCTGGAGAGGTGTTACCAAAAACGGATCGACTATTTAGACTTTCTTCGTAGTACATCAAATAGGCACCAAGGCTTGCATAGGGAACCACATAAGGGGTGTCAAAAATGGTATCCAGGCTAAACCGGCCTCCCATTCGTAATTGCGTGAGGTTGATTGAAATGTTGTCCGTGGTGGCATCCACATATTCATCGGAGGCATTTGCGGAATAGTAGCCTAGGGCCACTTCTATTGCGAGTGATCCAAAGCTAAGGTTTCTCTGAAAGGTAAGTTCAAACTCAATCAAGCTTGAATCATCAATGGCAAAAATATCCTCGTAAAACTCACCACTGAATTCCGATTCATAATCCAAGGGATCGAAATTGCCGTAGGAGATACCAAAACTAGTGGTCCAGGGCGGTCGCCGTTCCGGGTAAGCCAAGAGCTCGTATTTTCCATCTACAATATTGGCTTCCACACCAACAGGCTCCACAACAACTAGACCATCGCCGGGCTCCACCTGTATTGAGTCTTGGGCTAACATTCTTTCAGGACGTTGAGACAGTTCTGCTTGAACACCTTGAGTACAGAGGAAGTTCAGGCCGATAAGTATTAGAGAGGGGAACCATCTTTTGTTGAATACATCTATATACATACCTTCTATTTTAACTCTCGATGCCATCAAAAATGTATGGAAAGTTGGGTTATGTATAGGCTTTGGTCTTCTGTTTGTATTCATTTCGGTACCAAATGCTGGGGCAAATAATGACTCATCGACAAAGTTTTCGCCAAAAGTAGATGTTGAAAAGTTTGTGGATCAAATGAGTTTAGAAGAAAAAGTCGGTCAGCTTTTTATTTTAGGTTTTCAAGGTCAGAGTTTTAATCCACAAATTCATGAGAAAATTAAAAAAATAAAACCGGGTGCATTTATATTTTTCGGCCGTAACGTAAAGAAGCTTCGGCAGACCCATAAGCTTACAGAAAATATCCGCTCCCATTCATCGCTATATCCCTTTCAGATGATCGATCAAGAAGGAGGCGTGGTGAGTAGGATCAAAAGTTTTCCACCGCCGCCCAGTGCTTTAGCCATGGGACAAGCCAAAAATTTAATGTACGTAAAGACAGTGTCAAAACTAACGAGCAATATACTAACAGATTTAGGGTTCAATTTTAATTTGGCTCCGGTAGCAGATCTCTCCAATCCTTATGAAAAAAACTTTATGGGCAATCGTTCTTTTGGGGACAACCCTGCTGCTGTGGCTTCAATGCTCACAGAATTTGCTATGGAGCACGAGAAAAACAGTGTGATTGCCACCTTTAAACACTTTCCTGGCCATGGCGGTATTGCAGGCGATAGCCACAAAATGACTCCTATTAATAAAAAATCTAAAGAGGAACTTTACAAACATGATATGAGTCCATTTCAACACGTAGCTCAGTTTGACTTTCCTACGGCCATTATGACGGCACATGTATCTTATCCGGCTTTGGACCCTTCGGGTTTACCGGCCACTTTTTCTGAGCCCATATTAAAAGGGATTTTACGAAATGAATTTAAATACAAAGGTTTAATTATCTCTGATGATTTGGAGATGTACGGAGCTGAGGTCAAAGGAGATATAGGAGACCGGGCAATAAAAGCATTGAATGCAGGTGTAGATATGGTGATGGTGGCTTGGAGTCATAATCGCCAAATGAAAGCCTACCGTAAGGTGCTCAATGCTGTACGACAGGGAGATATAGAACTCAGTCGACTCAACCAAAAGGTTTTACGAATCTTAAAAACGAAACAGCGAGTTTGGTATCCGCCTGTGAAACACAACCCTATTGAGGCAGTGAAACACTCATTGGCTCGACTTAAAGACATAGGCAGCAAGATCATTGAAGCCAATTTTAATTCCAGCCCTAAGCTTGTTGGTAAATCTATAGAACACATCAGCCAAGCGAAGAAGGTGTATTTTTACACCAGCAGTTGGAGCCTATATCAAAACTTAAAGGATCAAGTAGGGACCAAACTAAAATACATTCCTCTTAAGCCCGGGCAAAAGGTGAATTTTTCTGTATTAAAGTCACGGGATCAAGTGGGATTGTTTTATGTTTCGGGTCACGGGACCGCCCGTATTCTACAACGTATGCCGTCTCGGTTACGTAATAAAATCCTTGTAGTGAATGGTACTTACCCTGGAATCATTCAAAATGCTTCAGAATATGCAGGAGTTCTACATCTCAATAGCCAGCATAATCAATTGGGCCAATGGATTAAAAATGCCGTAGATGAAATTCATAAACGTAAAAAACGATTGCGTCAGCCTGCAAGTGAAGTGACTTCACATCACAAAAAACGCTCCAAAAAGAAACGTTCACACAACCCTATCTAGACGAAAAAAAGGTGCCGGAGAAATTGGGTATCACCGTCTAAATTTATGAAAATTTAGCATCAGTTGGATGCCTGAGTGTTAAGATTAAGTTAAGAGAACTTGTAAATCACCTGTATTGTTGAGGAATTCTCGTTATAAGACAATTTGTTTGCAGGCTCCAGCCGAGAAGCCTTCATTACCAATAAAAGAAAAAGATGGGGGTTTAATGGTTAATGAAGACTATATATATGAAATCCTAAATCGGCGGGGAACTTCGGAATTCCTTTTGTTCGAGGATAGATTTCTAGAATTCAAAGAAGACTTTAGAGAAAAGCTCACAGAGTTGAAAGAGGAGCTGAAGTCCCATAGTTTTTCCTCAGCCTGCGAGATTATAGATGATGTCATTTCAGAGTGTACTGAAATGGGCGCGGATGATCTCAAAACACAGCTTCAATCTCTACAAGATCATATTCAAATTGAAGGTTGCTCGAGCATTAAGGAACTAAGCCCTGAGTTTAGCCAAATCATATCGGTGTTTAATGATACGGTTTATATGATTGAAGACATACTCAACGAAATGAAAAGTATGAGTAGGGTTGCTTGATCATTGAATTAGCATAAATCAGATATGAATTTCAGTTCCTCATAAACTCGAGGCCAAATCATATCTTTCATCCTAACGATCAATCGGTTGTCCGGAGTAAGGCTATATTTATTGTCTTTTCTTTGGGTGAGCTTTAATACCTTTTCTACAGGTAATGGTGTTTCGTCAGTAAACATGATGGAAACTCCCACTTTACCTTGAGAGAGGTCCTTCACTTTTAATTTCAAACATAATGCTCTAATTAACATTAAACCCATTAAATTTAGCACTGGCTCAGGCGGTGTTCCGAATTGATCTCGCAACTCTTCCTCAACTCTATCTAAGTCTTCTTCCTGTTGGATTTGCGATAAGTACTTATAGTAACTCAGGCGTATTCGAATATCCGAAATATACTCATCAGGAATGAGAGCTTTAACTTTCAAATTTAACTCGGGCTCTAGGTCTGATTTAATCGGTTCACCTTTTAAAATATTCACTTGTTCTTCAAGCAACTCGAGATAAAGTTCATAACCGACAGCGTTTATATTTCCGGACTGATCCTCTCCCAACATATCTCCAGCGCCCCGCAGTTCCAGGTCATAATGGGCGATCTGCATGCCGCTTCCTAAAGCTGTATTTTCCTGAATCACCTTTAGACGTTCTTGAGCCACATTTTCTATCTTCTTATTCTTTGGAATCATTAGGTAACAATAAGCACGGGTCTTACTTCGCCCAACCCGTCCGCGCAGCTGATATAATTGTGATAGACCCAACTGTTGGGCATTATCAATAAACATTGTATTTGCTTTCGGGATATCCATTCCACTTTCAATAATAGTCGTGCAAATCAGAACATCTAACTCGTGGTTAAAAAACTTTAACATCACTTGCTCAAGTTCAGCTTCATCCATTTGCCCATGTCCAACGGCCATTCGTGCATCCGGTAGAATGGTTTTAAGTTCATCGTGGAGAGCATAAATACTGTTTACTCGATTATGTAAAAAGAAAACCTGGCCGCCACGAGCGATTTCAGACTCAACAGCTTTTTTGATAGTTCCAGCATTAAATTTAGTGACAAATGTTCGAGTGGGCAAACGATCCACCGGTGGGGTGTTAATAAGACTTAAATCTCGAACACCGACAAGACTCATATTTAAAGTTCTCGGGATAGGGGTTGCTGAAAGTGTAAGTGTGTCCACTCCGGTTTTAATCTTACGTATCTTCTCTTTATGTTTTACCCCAAACTTTTGCTCTTCATCGATAATAAGTAAGCCTAAGTCTTTAAACTCAATGTCTTTTGAAAATAACCTATGCGTGCCGATAACGATATCTACAGTTCCATCTTTTAGCTCTTGAATGACTTTCTTTTGTTCTGGTTTAGGCACAAAGCGATTCAAGTTTTTAATTGTAAGTGGCCACCCTTTAAATCGCTTTTTAAGAGTTTGTAAATGTTGAAAGGTTAAAACAGTGGTCGGGGCAATAATAGCAACTTGTTTTCTATCCTGTATCGCTTTAAAGGCGGCACGCATGGCCACCTCGGTTTTTCCAAAACCCACATCGCCACAAACCAGTCGATCCATAGGTTTTGTTGAACACATATCGGAGATGACATCATTAATCGCTTTAAGTTGATCTTCCGTTTCTTCATAGGGGAAAGCCGCCTCAAACTCCTGAAAATCTTTATCAGGCAGTGAAAAAGGAGGCTTATTAAAACGAGCTCTTTCCGCATAAAGTGTTAATAGGTCATTGGCAATGTCTCGTAAATGAGCTCGAACCTTTGTTTGGGTTTTTGCCCAAGAGGTGCCCCCAAGTTTATCCAAGAGCTTAGGCGAGGAAGGGCCTGAATATTTTTGGATTTGCCCAATTCGATAAATCGGGACGTAGAGTTTATCCTTACCTTTGTACTCAACATGTACAAACTCACTATCCATCCCATTTACGGGCATGGTCATTAGGCCGCGATAAATTCCTACGCCGTGCAGTTTGTGAACGATATAATCGCCCTCTTTAAGATCACCAAAACTGAGTGCACTTGTTCTTTGCTGTAGTGATCCAGAGGTTTTATATTTTGGGGCATATGAGCGTCGCCCAAAGAATTGTTGGTCGGTAAGGAAAATTACCTTTTCATCATTAAGTTTAATGGGACCAGAAATTTTACGAGGAATAATTTGAATTCGCTTTTTGTCGGCCTTTTGCTGCTCGGTCCATCTGAAAAAATCAAAACCACTTACGAGCTCACCCTGTAAATCGCGATCTTCCAGAAATACCAGCAACCGTTCCGTTGCAGTTTTTGTAGATGAGGTTATAAATATTGAAAATCCCTGTTCTTTCCAAAGTTTAATTTTTTGAGTTAAAGCTTCTTGTTTTTCGTCTAAAGCCTTGTTCGTATCCAGTTCCGCCAAAGAAGATACGGACCATTGAAAGTCTCTTTCAGAATCCTTAATTCCATCTGCAATATGTACTTTTGAAAGTTCAATTTTTTTACTGCCCTCGGGCAACTGTAGCTGATCGTATTCCATAAATAGATCAGAGATTTCTGGTCTAAGTGCAATTTCTTCTGATTCACGGTACAGCATCTTTTGTTCATCAAAAAAATTATCGTAGGCACGAGCAATGGAAAGAGGATCCAAAAACCAAGCGTGAACACCCTCATTAAAAAAGTCCAATGGCTGTCCAGCCTGTTCATAGAACTGACTTAACAAATACTCTACACCGTTGAAGTATTGTCCCTTAGCTAGAGATCTAGAAATGGACTCCATATCCTCTGCTGGAACATCTCTACCTGAGACTAATTTTTTAAATCCAATGGAAGCGCGTTGTTGGGTTTCATCTGTAAAAAGGACTTCTCGTTTTGGCAATACCACCAGTTCTCTTGCATTATCCAAGCTGCGTTGATTTTCTAAATCGAAGGTTTTCATGGTGTCGATGACATCACCAAAAAGTTCCATACGTAGGGGCATACTGTGGGCTGGAGAAAATACATCCAAAATACCCCCACGCAAACTGTACGAACCCACATCTTCTACAAGCGGAACAGAATCATATCCCAGGGATTGAAAGAAACCGTGAATATCTTCAGGCAAAGTTTCATTCAGCGAAAATCGGAAAGTGTTTTTTTCGATCCATCCATAGGGGGCAGTTTTCTGAATGAGGCTTTGTACAGGAGCAATAAATATATCGAAAGGCTTCGGTTGGGTCGCACGTGATAGCCAGGCCACCCGCTCGGCCAACAGCCTTTGATTGGGATAAAGTCCAGAATAAGCACCCACATCAAAGCTGCGCAAAATAAGAACATTAAGTTGAGGATTAGCAAATTGCAGGTCGCTCTTTAAGGATTCGGCGACTTTCTCGTCGCTACAAACAACAAGCTGCGGCGTAGAGCGAGGCGTGGATCCTAATAAGTGCCCAATTAATAGGCTAATGCCGAACTCAGAAGTGGACCCTGAGACTTCGATTTGCTTTTCAGGTGAGGAAAAAAAATTGGAAAGCAATCCAATGGGCAATAGTTTTAGCCCGCTCCATTGAGAGTTGTTTTCGGTTTCCATCCCTTTTGAAGTCGTCATGGGGTCTTCGGTCATCTTAATTCTTACTCGCTTGTTTTATAAAATTTCAATATTTACAAGTACATGATGCTTGTTGATAAATTTTTTTGTACATTTCATCGGAGTGAAAATCGCTTTCATTTAAGTTCAGGTGGATCAAAGTACAAAGGAAATTTTAAGGTGTCTAGTTGTGCCTGAAATTCCAAAACTTGAAAAGCTTCAATGAATCACAAAACATGAAAAATTTATTAGAAGGAGGGCTTGAGAAATTCCAAGAATAACTCGTGAAAAATGCTGCCACAAAGAACGTAAACTGTTATTAAAACTACATATTTTATAGATGTCATTTTTAAGACCAACCAACCATGTGTTTGTACGCAGGAGTTTGTTATGGCGAGTATTGTCCCCGTTTTGGTTCTTACGGCGATTGTTGTAGGCTTCGGGATCTTTTTAGTCGTGGTTACGGGTATGTTAGGGCCTAAATTGCCCCAATCCGAACTAAAGAAAAAATCTTATGAGTGTGGAATTGAAGTCCAAGAGACTGGCCATTCAAAGATTCCAATTAAATTTTACCTCACAGCCATTTTATTTATTCTGTTCGATATTGAAATCATATTCATGTACCCATGGGCCGTCACTTTTGCCGATTCCATAACTGGTGGTTACGGACTACAAGTCTTGTTGGCCATGGGCGTGTTCCTATTTGTGTTTATTGTAGGTTTGTTTTGGGAAGTTAAATCAAAAGCTTTGGAGTGGGAATAAATGGGAGCCGATCTTTTTGAAATTGGCGTTAATACGGCCAAGCTACTAGTTATATTTTTAATGATGGTACAGATTGTACCTCTTTTAGTGTGGGTGGAGCGACGAGGCTCTGCGTACATCCAAAACCGATTTGGCCCCAACCGAGTGGGTCCGTTGGGACTGACGCAATTACTAGCTGATGCGGTTAAATTTATTTTTAAAGAAGAGTTTATTCCGGATAAAAACCGCAGATTCATTTTTTATGCGGCCCCAGTTGTGGCCTTGATTCCTGGAGCCTTGGCTTTTGCAGCGATACCTCTTTCTATCCCTATCAGTGTAGAAACATTCGAGCTATTCGGTCAAAGTTGGGGACCCTACACCTTTTTGTTTCAAGGTTATGAAGTTGGCATTGGAATTGTTTTTGTTTTAGGTGTTTCTTCATTAGGTGCTTATGCCCTTCTTATGGCGGGCTACGGTTCAAGTAATAAGTACTCTATGTTCGGTGCTCTACGTGCTTCGGCTCAGATGATTTCCTATGAACTCGCATTAGGTTTGTCATTGGTAGGTATTTTACTGATTTTTAATACCTTCGACTTTCAACAAATTATTGATGCTCAAAAGGGCCAAATGGTGATTGCTGGAAACGCACTTCCGCTCCCTAACTGGGGGATATTCTACCAGCCCATCGGCTTTATTTTGTTTGTGATTGCAGTGTTTGCTGAAACAAACCGCCTGCCTTTCGATCTTCCGGAAGCGGAGTCAGAGCTTGTTGCCGGATACCATACCGAGTACGGCGGTATAAAAATGAATATGTTCTATATCGGTGAGTATGGGCACATGCTTGTTGCCAGCGGGCTCATGGTGACCTTTTACTTCGGTGGATACAATTTGCCATGGTTCTTACCACAGGCTGAAGAGTTGATCGCTTCCTATGGAAATGTAATGGCAGCCGTCATTCTTCATTTGGTGTTTTTAGCAAAAGTGGGCTTGTTCCTATGGATCTTTGTTTGGGTTCGCTGGACGATTCCTCGTTTTAGATATGATCAATTGATGGATTTGGGTTGGAAAACCATGCTCCCTTGGGCACTGGCCAACACCATTATTACTGCCATTGTTGTTTTTTGGATGCGGTCGTAAGGAGTAAGTATGGCTGGTGATAGTATATTATTTTACGCACTTTCTTTTTTAATCATCTATTTTGCATTAGGGGTTTTAATGAACCCTAACCCTATCAAGGCGGCATTTAATTTAGTTTTAGCCATGGTGGGCGTTGCTGGAGTGTTTTTCCACTTACAATCTGGATTTTTGGGTGGGGTACAGTTGGCGGTTTATGCCGGCGCGGTCATGGTGCTGTTTGTGATGGTATTAATGATCTTCGACCTTAAAAAGGAGCGCGACGCTTTTTCACAGGGGTTTTTAGGTAATATTGGCAAGCTCCTGGCGGCTGGGATTGTCGTATCTTTGGTGATTAACAATGTCATATTAAGCTCAGACCTGCAGCTCGCGACTTCTAACGCAGCAAAAGCTGAGTCGGGGCGAGATACCACCAAAATTTTAGCGGATCTTATTTTCACGGAATATGTATTTGCTTTTGAAGTCCTAGGAATACTTTTGCTTCTTGTTGCTATTGGAGCCGTATCTATTTCTAGAATTAAAGGAGGCACCCATGCTGACAGTTGATTTTGTAAACATAGGCCTCAATCACTATCTCATACTTTCGGCGATAGTTTTTGTTATCGGAATGTTAACAGTGCTTTTGCGTAGAAACTTAATCGTTATGCTTATGGGTATTGAACTGATGTTGAATGCAGTAAATATAACGTTTGTAGCCTTTAGCCATTATAACCAATTGGTTAACGGGCAAGTGATGGTCTTTTTTGTCATGACCATTGCTGCGGCGGAAGCTGGTGTGGGTTTAGCCATTTGTGTATCTATATTTAAGCGGTTTAAAGAAGTGAACATTTCACTATTTGAAAACTTGAGAGGGTGATCGACCATGTCGAATGAATTACTTTTTGCTATACTACTTCAAGCGCCCTTGGTGGGATTTGTTATTAACGGGGTTCGATTTCAGTCTAAGGACTATAAGTTTGCTGGAATCTTGGCCTGCTCAGCCATGGCCATTTCGTTCGCCTGTAGTGTGATATTAAGCTCTCGGCTGCTATCTATGGATCCAGCTAATCGTCATATCACGTCCACGCTATTCGATTGGATCAGCGCAGGATCATTTAATGCTGAAGTGGGGTTTACGGTAGATGCCATCAGCGCCATTATGATTTTAGTGATCACCGGTGTGGGATTTTTAATTCACTTGTTTAGTGTGGGTTATATTTCACACGACGAACGGCCCTCTAAGTATTTTGCCTACCTGAACTTTTTTGTATTTAACATGTTGTTGTTGGTTCTAGGTGACAACTTACTCGTTATGTTTGTGGGATGGGAAGGTGTTGGATTGTGTTCTTACCTTCTGATTGGGTTTTGGTTTACGGATAGAGAAAAAGCGGCGGCCGGGATGAAGGCCTTTATCACCAACCGAATTGGTGATGCCGGGTTTCTTTTGGGTATCTTTTTCTTATTTATGGAATTTGGAACGGTAAATTTTCAAGATCTAAATGCTTTGGCTCCAGCGGCTTCGTTGTTGAGTTGGGGAGAGCCGTTAGTTCTGGCATGTCTTTTTCTATTTATTGGAGCTTGCGGTAAGTCAGCACAAATACCTCTTTATGTATGGCTACCCGATGCGATGGCGGGACCGACTCCCGTGTCGGCCCTAATTCACGCAGCCACTATGGTCACCGCAGGTGTGTACATGATTGTACGGTTGAACTCCGTATTTATGGCTGCTCCAGATGTAATGATGATCATTGCCTGTGTGGGTGCCGCAACGGCATTGATTGCAGCCAGCATAGGTGTTTGTCAGAACGACATTAAAAAGGTGTTGGCTTATTCTACGGTTTCTCAATTGGGGTACATGTTTTTAGGTGTGGGCGTGGGCGCATTTATGCCAGCGATGTTCCACCTTATGACACACGCGTTTTTTAAAGCCTTGATGTTCTTAGGCTCGGGGAGTGTGATTCACGCTATGCATGAAGAGCAAGACATCCGTAAAATGGGTGGTCTTAAAAAAGCGCTTCCAATCACCTCTTTTACTTTCACATTGGGTTGGCTCGCAATTATCGGTATTCCACCGTTTGCGGGATTCTTTAGTAAGGATGAGATCCTTTGGTACTCCTTTGCCAGCGATCGAGGTGCTCCCTTTTTGTGGGTGATTGGTGTGATTGCCGCAGGATTGACGGCGTTTTATATGACTCGTTTAATGGCGCTGACCTTTTGGGGTAAGAGCCGAGTGCCGGCAGATGTTCATCCTCACGAGTCTCCGGCGACTATGACCATTCCATTGATTGTTTTAGGAGTGCTTTCCGTTGTGGGTGGATGGATTGGAATTCCACATGTGATTGGTGCGGTTCTTCCAGGACATCCACCAAATCTATTAGAGGGTTGGTTGCACTACTCGGTGGCTAAAATTACATTGCCGCAAGATGCTCACGTTATGGAGTGGATTTTAATGGGAGTGTCTCTGTCTGTTGCTGGTCTGAGCGCGATCTTTGCCTATGACAGTTATGTCAGAAATCCGGACCGTCCTGAGCGACTAGCAAAACGTTACAGTCGACTACATAACTTAGTTTACAATAAATACTTTGTAGATGAGATCTATTTTGGTCGGATCATTAACCCGCTGATAGAAGCTTCTAAAGGCTTGTGGGTTTATATTGATGTGAACTTTATTGATAAGGCCACTTATCAAGCCAGTGGTTTTGTAAAAAGCCTAGGTTCTTCAGTTAGAACTCTACAAAATGGAAACCTTCAAACTTATGCACTGTACATAGCTCTAGGCGCAGCGATCGCTTTGAGCTTTATCATGGGGTAACACAATGTCGTTAAGCGTACTGATTTTTCTACCACTAGTTTATGCACTGATTGTTTGGATGATGCCCAATGATCGTGCTGTTCGTTATTCCTCTTTAGGGTTTTCGATCTTTCATCTCGGTTATACTCTTGCCTTTTTGGGCGGATTTGATTCTGCGACGGCGTCTCTGCAATTTGTAGAACGAGTCATGTGGGTCAAAGGTGCCGGAATTGAATACTTTTTAGGAATGGATGGCATCTCACTTTGGTTGATTGTCCTATCTAACTTTCTCGTTCCACTGATTGTATTAGGCAGCTGGACATCCATTGAGAAAAAGGTGGGCGGCTTTCACGTGTCTCTTTTTCTACTACAGTCCACAATGCTAGGAACATTTTTAGCGATGGACGCCATCTTGTTTTACACCTTCTTTGAGGCTTCCTTAATTCCTATGTATTTTATGGTGGGAATTTGGGGTGGTGAGAACCGCATCTATGCATCTATGAAGTTCTTCATTTACACGATGTTTGGCTCACTGTTTATGCTTCTTTCCATCATTGCTTTGATGTTTATGACAGAAGATCAATTGGGCGCTATGAGTTCTAACTTACTTCAGTTTTATAAACTGCAGATCCCATTTGTAGCGGGCGAGTTTTTAAGCACGCAAACCTTATTGTTCTTTGGGTTTGCTATAGCCTTTGCCATCAAGGTGCCGCTTTTCCCTTTTCATACATGGTTACCCGATGCTCACGTACAAGCACCCACTCCGGGTTCAGTGATTTTGGCCGGTGTTATGTTGAAAATGGGTACCTACGGATTTATGCGAATTTCTTTGCCACTTTTTCCTGAAGCCACACAGTATTGGGGTTGGGTGTTTTTAGTTCTTGCTGTCATTGGAATTATTTACGGCGCTCTGGTGGCTATGGTTCAGCCGGACATGAAGAAGCTTGTGGCCTATTCCTCAGTATCGCACATGGGATTTGTGGTGATGGGATTGTTTGCCATGAATGCTGAAGGATTGACGGGTGGTTTATATCAAATGCTCAATCACGGAGTCAGCACTGGAGCTCTATTCCTTCTTGTTGGAATGATTTATGAGCGCACTCATTCTAGAAAAATTGAAGACTATGGCGGACTCGCACCGGCAGCACCGATATTTACGATCTTTTTTATCATTGTAACTATGTCATCCATTGCGGTCCCTATGACCAACGGTTTTGTGGGTGAGTTTTTAATTATGCTAGGTACATTTTTAGCCTATAAGCCATTTGTTATTTTTGCTGTTCTTGGAGTGGTATTAGCTGCCACCTATATGTTGTGGATGGTGAAGCGAGTTTTCTTTGGACCTGCTGGTAAAATAGTGACCGAATGGAAAGACAAAAACTTGGATATTAATCCTCGCGAAATCGCAGTCTTAACCCCACTGACAATACTCATTTTTTGGATGGGGATTTTTCCTAACCACTTTTTGGATTTCTCAAAGACCAGTATTGATCATTTGGTAAAGAATAAGAGCCAATACTTTTTGACCATTGAAGACGCCGGAAAAGCTCCTAAGGGAACTTATTCGCAAATAGGTAATTAGAGGTAAGTGATGAAGACAAGTTTTGACCTAATAGATCTGTTTTATATTTCACCGATTATAGTTTTATTTTTGGTGAGCCTGGTTCCTATTTTAAGCAAGGTATTAAATGGCAACAAAGAGCCCTCTAGCTTTTTTAGTGTATTTATACCGGTTTGCGGTGGGTTAGCAGCGGCTGTTCTAAGCGTAGGAGCATCACTTTATATAATGGGTGATCCAAACATTAAGTCATCCCCACTGGCGTTTAGCGGTGCCCTCATTATGGATGGCATTGCACTTTGGACATCCTTTTTAGTTTCTATCATTTTGTGTGTGATCATTCTCATTTCCAAAGAGAACCCTTATACAAAAGGAAAGCAGTTCTCGGAGTACATTTTCCTTCTGGTGAATTCAGCTGTGGGGATGATGATTGTGGCTTGGTCTAACGATCTAATAGTTACTTTTATCGGCATCGAAGTGATGTCTTTGTGTCTTTATATCTTAATTGCTTTAAGCAATGAGACTCGTCACTCAAAAGAAGCCTCCATTAAATATTTTATTTTGGGGAGTTTTGCATCGGCGATTTTCTTGTACGGTATTGCCCTTATGTATGGAACCATCGGAACCACCTACATTCATGAAATCGTTCAAGGTGCCCGTGAGATCATCTCCATTAACCGTGTATTTTTAATTGGTACAGGTATGGTGGCATTGGGGTTTGCGTTTAAAGTGTCTTTATTTCCTTTCTTTAACTGGACGCCCGATGTGTATCAAGGGTCTGGTACGCCTTTGACTACGTTTATGGCAACAGGTGTGAAGGTTGTTAGCTTTGTGGCTTTCCTTCGGTTTATGACGACGGACATTTTAGGTGGTGTTCACTCAGAAGCCTTTATTACCACCTTACAGTGGATGGCTGTTTTAACCATTATCGTTGGTAACGTGGCAGCGATTTTACAAGACGATCTAAAGCGTATTTTAGCTTATTCGTCAGTGGCTCATTCTGGTTACCTGTTAATTGGTGTTATTGTAGCTGGAGCCGACGGTGGTCAAAGTATTGGTGCCAGTGGTGTTGTGTTTTATTTATTTGCCTACGCAATTATGACTTTGGGTGCTTTTGCTGTGGTGTCTGTTCTTGAAAAGGACACAGACACACCCATCAAGGTGGACGACCTAAAAGGTATGTCTAGCAGACATCCTTTATTAGCTCTGGCGATGTGTGTATTTATGTTGTCGCTGGCTGGGATTCCACCCACGCTAGGATTTTTTGGAAAGTTCTACCTCTTTTCTGCAGCCATAGCCGAAGGGTTTTTCTGGTTGGCTGTTTGGGGTGTAGTGGGATCTGTGATCAGCGTTTATTACTACTTACGACCATTGGTGGTGATGTACATGTCTGATGAAGCGGGTGCGGGCATTGTGGATCGAACGCCGGCCACTCGTTTTGCTATTGTTATCATGGCTTTACTAGTGATTCTTATCGGATTGGCCAGCGAACCCTTTTACATGCAGATGCAGGCTTCCGTTCTCTCTCTGTACTAAAAGGTGCCTGGCACCTTTAGGAGCCGTGGCGCGTTGAGGCTGAGCCTTATTTATTTAGAGGAGTAGGGTTGTATCTTTCATTTGGCGAATCCGTAAAAGCTGTGAATTAAAAGAGATAGATGTGGTGGACATTCTAAAAATAGAAACCGAGAGACTGATCCTCCGTCCTTACACTCCAGAAGATTGGGAAGCCGTGCATGAGTATGGCGCAGACCCGGACTTTTCTAAATATGAAATGTGGGGCCCCAATTCCGTTGAAGACACAAAGAAGTTTATAGCGGACATGATGGTGGAAGCGGCCACCGAGCCAAGGTACCGCTTTGGGTTTGCGGTTCATTTAAAAAGTGAAGACCGATTGATTGGGGGGTGCGGAATCCGAAGAGACTCGCAACAAAGCTCCATGGCGAATTTAGGTTGGTCCATCCATCCCAATTATCAGGGACAGGGATTTGCCACAGAACCATCGCCGGGGAAACATTTGATAGCTATCGCTACGAGCTCTTACCCGATCCAAAACCATAAAAGGTGCCAGGCACCTCACAAATAAAAAAAGCCCCACCGACTGGGGTGAGGCTTTAACAAAACCAGGCGAAAAGTTGTTAGTTGAAATCATCCACCGAAGAGACCCTTACAGCTTCTAATAGGCGCTGTGCCTAAGATATTCTCTTGCCCCAAAATAGCTCGATCCATATATCGTGCTCGTCCTCGGGTGGTTAAATCTCGATAGAGTACGTTATCTTTTACAGTTTTTAATGAACTCTTCATTAAGCCCGTTAGAGTTTTCCCCTCTAACGCTTTAATTAACTTTTTATTCAGCTGAATGTTTAAAGTTCTAAGGGTTAATGCCAGGGGAGTGAAGGCTGCAAAAAACAAGTAGGGGTTTACACCTTGAGCAAACCAGTTAGGGAAGACATCTGCAAACAATGTGTAAAGTCCCCAAGGGGCAACGGACAATGCTGTAGAAGCAATTCCACCAACACCCACGTTGATAAGTAGCTCTAGCATCCGATGCTCTTTAGTGGCTAAAGGTGGGTGAGCCAAAGAGGTTTTTAAAACCAGTGCGGCTTGACTCGCCTCCAAAGCAGCAGAGCCCTTAGAACCACTCGACAATATAGCTTCAATCGAGACCCCGTTTTCACGAAGTAGATTGTCTTTGCCTGCGGCTTGATAGATCTTTACGAGCTCTTTCGCAGCAAAGGAATACATGTCAGGGCGATTCAATTCTATGCCTCGCTCAATAAGACCAGTAAATCGGGTGATGGAGTTTTTCATAGCTTCAATCCGACCAGTAACTGCGTGATACATAGCGTGGGCATAAGTCCAAGTAAAAGCATACCCTAAAAGCGTGTGTTTTAAGATGAGCATATTAATAGCACTAAAAACTCCCACTGTGGCCGCAGACATGACGTCGGCACCACCGGATGCTGTGGCAGATGCGGCAGAAACCCCAACATACGCGGCGAGCATAGCACTTAAGGCATTACCAAAAGTAAAGGCGAGTGCGCCCCCGGCCAGCTGACCTTGGGCCGCCTGACCACTGATATTTTCAAGGCCTTTAAGGTGTTGGGTCAGATATTCACCCGCATTATTATTGATATCATGACCTAAACTTTTAAGACCGTTGGAAAAACTATCCCGACTTATCTCTGTTTCGACGTCCCAAAGCTTGAGTGGATTAGTAGAACGCCTCCTTAAATCAAGATCCTTCTCTGTGTAGGAGATGCCCGCACGATCATACAAGTTTTTTAGCATTTCACGGCGTTCACTGTAGAATTTTTTCTGATCCGATTTACTCAGTCCATCTTTTAGAAAAGGTTGGAAGCGGAGCTTAGCGTGCTCCATTTTAAACTCCTCTAATGCTTCCCCTTGTTCCGCCTGCATCACACCAACGGTACCAGCTAGGAAAGTCTGCTCTACCGCTATGACAAAAAACTTAGGAGCGCCAACAAGATCTTTTGGTTCCATGGATTCGACAACACCCTCAGCTCCAGCAAGGAAGGCCAGAAGTTTACCAGCGTTGATGGCAGAGTTTATATCCACAAGTGGCATAATAAAGGAGAAGGAGATCAAGATATCTTTATCTATTCCACGCTTTGCGGCTTGGGCCGAGCGCTCATTGATCATTCCCACTTCTTCATTGAGAGAAAATTGCCGCCAATTGTTCATATACTTAAACATGGGAACAACGTCTTCCTTAAAAGAACTCATACGGTTTTTTAAAAATCCTGTGAGTTTTTGAAGGCTAGAGTCTTTGGCGACAGCTGTGATTTCATTGGCCGCCACTTCGTAAGAGCGTACATATTTTGCTATGGTTTCGGCTTCCATGGCCTCGAAGGTGGTTCCATCCATTTTACCAAAGGTGCGATTCAGCTGTACAAAAGATCGATGTAAGTCGTTCTTCATGCTTTCCCAGGCACGAATGTAATCTTCACTGCCTAAAAATTCTCGAACGGTTGCTGATGCATCATTGAGACCATTTTCTTTGAAAAACTTATTGTTGTGTAAAAGCAATCGGATGGATTCCAGAGTTGTGATGTCGATATTTTTTGCTCTAGCCACCATTACGAGAGCCGCCAACTGTGCAGCTCTGTATTTAGCTAGCTCATCGAGTTTCATCTCAGCATTGATTTCGTCGGCTTGAGCTCTGATGGTCGCCTTTGAAGCATTTCTGGAGTGAGTGACGATACCTGGAAAATCAGATGGCTTATATCCGGCATCCAACACTCGGTAGAGCAATTGTTGGTTCATGATACTTTCATGGTAGTGAGCGGCAAGACCATAATTCAGCTTTGCAAACCAACGTTTCATAGCTTCGTAGCTAATCTTTGCGTGGGAAGCGCCACGGTTCGCGGCATTTTTTAATATATAAGGTAAAAATCCGTAGAAACCGAAGTAGATGGCTTGAGCGGAGATGGAGCCGGCTGCTGCATAGGCTGCATTCATAGCGCTTTCATAGCCAAAGGTCGCTTTAATGAGCTCTATGGAATTTGTAAACACCATTTGTGAGCTATCAACAACGATGCGCATCCCTTCAAGAATTTGTTGGTGAAAGTCCAATACAAACTCAGGTCCAAATCCTGTCTGTGAAGCCGTTAGGACAGCCGCATAGGTACTGGCACCAGCACTCACTGTGGTGGCCGCTTTTGCAAGGCCTGAATAAGTCGAGTGATGCATGTGTTTCATGTAGATTTGGGCAAACCGAAACCAATAGGCCGAAGAGTAACCGCGCACTTTGGCTATTGTGTATTTGACAATATTTAAGCCATCGCGAACTACAGATTTTCTACTATTGTATTCTTCTAAGCTCTGTTGAGCATCGCTTCTCGCACGAGCTTCTTGTTCTTCGGAGGCAAGTATGACCTCTTGATAGCTTTTACGGACTTCACGCACTTCGAACTGATCGCGATCCATTCCATAAATTTGATCCAATGTAGAAGTACCATTCTTTCCAGGTACTACTTTGCTCCACCCATCTTTCATTGAAGGATGAGAGATCACATTTTTAAGGGCCAGCATATCTACGTTGGCTTCCACTTTATGCTCGGAAGGATCACCAATGATACGGTTCATTTCACTAATAGCTGCATTCGTTAACTCTGCACGAGTATCCATGAGTGCTTTGATTTCTTGATATCTTTCGATATCACCACTGGCAACAATACCTCCGGCATACACAGCCAGTAATTTGTCCACCATCACTTTCATCACATCTTGAAGATTGTAGACATGATCGAGCACATGGGTTTCGCCGGATTTATCGGTCCACTTGTAAGTGATGGTCACATCGGAAGCCTTAATTAAAAGATCGTCGGACACATTGCTGCCATCGCGAAGTAGAGGAGATCGGTCGGTGAGAACCTCAAAAGCCTTGTTCTCTTCGGCCAGCTCTAAATCAGAAGGGCGATACACTTTTTCAGAATGGATATTGGTAATTTCCGCGCCCGGGAAAGGTGGATTTCCAAATACATGTATAACGGGGATAGGGCCTTTAAAAAGACCCTGTTGATAGATTCTTAATGGAATCGCAAAAACACCGCGCTCCTTGGTGGCGAAAAATACCACGTTATCTTGAGGGTTAAGCTTTGGAGTGGTTGTAAACTCCGTAAATCCAGCAATTTCATGTTGATGGACTCTTCTACCTTCTTCCAACTCAATAAAAATGGAATGAGTGTCACCCGATGATGAAGGACCGCTGGTAACTCTAAGTTTAGAAATGTTAGTGGGTACTCCGCGGTAAGGGGTCATGATATCCCCTTCGCTTAAATTGTAACGACCGGACTCTCCTCCAGCGCGGCTAGAGAAAGGGGAGAGAACTTTAGCAGCAGCACTATTTTCCCCACCTAATGCTTTTATGGCGGCATCCGCCCAAGATCGCATGCGAGAGGTCTGGTCCTTCTCGATGATACGATAGGACTGGCGAGTTAACGCCATCACATCTTCACCTAAACCATTTTCGGCATACTGTGGCTTAGTGAGGTCGTCATCAGAGATGGCTTGGCTGCTAGTTACCAGTGGTAAGCTACCCAACGCCATTTGCAGTGATAATGCGAATTTTAACCAATTTTTATTTTTGTTTTGAAAAAGAGAAACCAACATTTTGACCTTACCCTTGATACAACTATTTTAACGTTTCACTTCAGTTACAAAATCCAGGCCACGAATTTTGCGCTCATCTCTTATTTATAAGGCCCCTGAATGGAACCACTTGTAAGTTGTTCAAAAACCGGCCAAAGAGTTGCCAATATGGGTCTAAATTCGAACACTTAGCTCAATAACGGGGATTTATGGAAAGTGTAAATGAAATGGATAGCCCTTGAATAAAATTCATTCTCTCTATAGAAGATCGGCACTGAAATTTGGAGGAATTCGGCTTCAGTGGTATACACTGCATTGCATAAATTTGGAGTAAGTTGCGGATGAAGAACCTCATTGTTTTGCTTATGGTGGGCCTGTTGGCGGGTTGTACTTGGACGGTAGACCCCTCCTCGTCGTCCTTTGATGATTTTGATTTCGATGATCAAGAGTCCATGGTTAGCAACTATGGAAATGGGGAGGTCTGTGCTTTATTTGTGGTGAATATTGATGAAGCTTCGACCACGATCCGTGGAGCCTCCTCCCGATTGAAGTATTCCGAAGAACGTAACCGGTGTTTTGAAAAGGAAGAGTTTCTAGAATCTGCGGGTATCTTTGCCCGCAATCATACTGCCGAAGAAATGGAAAACATGATCCGCTTTGAAAAAAGTGAGGATTCGCCGGTGGCAGTGGATCCGTTACTACCTGAGACCGGGATGTCGCTACATTCCTTAAAGCCTAAAACTCTGTATATCTGTTCTGGCCCTTGTGCCCTTAAACGTTTCTAGCGATTAAGCTGGCTAAACCTTGTGTTTACGAAGCTTTGTCATGGCCGCCCGAAATCCCGTACGAGCAATGGCAGTGAGCACTTGTGGGTTGAGGCTAAAATGGTCGTAAAAGAACATTTTGTAATCTTGGGGACTCGGATGAATGTAAATATAGTCCACCTCAGATTTAAAATCCGTTCGAGTGATCAGGATTTCCATGAGCTTATCACGCTGCTCTTCGGGTAGGTTGATCTCTTTCAAATACCCATAGACCGCATTGATCATATTCTTAATGTCCGATTGATGCTTAATATGTTTGTTTATTTTTTGTTCAATCACCTGGTAAAGGGCTTGGTTAAATATGGCAGGAATGCCGTAATCGCTGAGAGAGCCGATCTCTTTATTAAAATGATAGGGCTGGATGGAGTAGCTGGCGATCACCAAATCGCTGCCGTGATCGGCGGCCACATGGGTACTCAGGGTATCGCGAATCTCGCCATCAAAAAAATGCAGGGTTTTGCCTTTTTGATTTTTAATTCCATAGGGGGCAAATGCTGGAGGCAGGCTGGCCGAGGCGGCCACCGCTTCACTGACCGTAGCGTAATGGGCCCGTTTTATGTCGTCATCTTTCATCAACTCAGGAAAATCCCCAAAAATCACCTTTCGGGAATGGTTCAATTGGGTGGCAATGACAAAGAGATTCACGCCTAAACTAGAGAAGTGATTGCTTTCCAGCACTTCTTCACGCAAATAGCGCTCAATATTTTTCATTGAGAACAACCCATTGACCTTGAATCCTGCTTTGAGCAAAGCTTCCAGGCCACCAGTAATAACAGTACGTTTTTGAAAGAACTTGGGTAGAAGCTTCTTAGGAATACCCATGTCTATATTGAGTCCAAAGATATCTGAGTAAGTTAAGGGCTTTAGCGGCCTATAGTTACCAACGTGTTTTCTTTTTCGGAAAAAACGCTCCATTCCAGTTTCATCAGTACCTCGAATGAAGGCCTCTATGATGTCTTCAATGGCGTATCCAGAGGCTAAGAACGTAGAAATAATGCTTCCGGCGCTAGATCCCACATAGGTTTTAAAGGTCATCGCCTCATCAGGATAGTTAGCGATCACATTGGAGGGACTGCCACCGGCAAATTGAAACCCCTTTTCACGCAAAGCTAAACAAACACCTATATGAAAAGCTGCGGCTTTGACTCCGCCACCGCTAAGTACCAGCGAAGGACGCTTTTTTTGACTAAGAACCATGAGGTCTATTGTACTGGAGGAGGGCCGGGGGTTGTCACTTATTAATGTGGAAAACCCTTCAAACTAGCTGTTGATAAGCCTTTGCGCGAAGTGTGTGTTTCCACATCGCCCTGTGGAAAACTGTGAATAAGGCTGACCAGAGCCAAATTATTGAAAATCTGTAAGAATCTTAAAACTGACCAGGCTAATGAGTAGGCAATTGACTAGGCCTTTTGTCTAGGTTTTTGGACTCTTCCACACCCTCTTCAACCACTTCCTTCATTGGGTTAAATATTTCCTCCCAGGTCCTCTCACCTCGGCACTTTCGGTGACGTTGCGTCTTCGGATTGCATCACGGTGTGACGCAACCCGGATACGCACCGTCCGACGCGATAAGGTGATCGGGCCTGGGAGGAAATATTTAACCCAATGAACAAAGCTGGGTCTGTTCGAAGCCGGTGTCGAAAAGGGGGTTTTTCTAGGGAGATATCCCTGAGTAGAAAGGTTCTGCTTGAAACAAATTATGATGGGAGGCTGATCAAAGAGGCTCTATCCAGGTGAAGGTCCTATTCAAAGGCTCACCGGGAGCAGGGTGAAGGTCTGTGAGCAAGTGCCTAGTCAACTTGGCCAAAGGTCCTGAAATCCACTCCAGACCTGGCCTTCAGGCCAATTATTCACTTAAATATCCACCTACTCACTGGACAAGCCCGGGTCCCATGGTAGATTTGGATAGTCAGTTAGGAGGCCTATTTAATGGCGAAACCAGGTTGGATATCCTTAAATGAGTACGCGGCTAAGCATAATGTCAGCGTATCCACCTTAAGGAGACGGATTAAGAAGTCCAACCTACTGACGGAGATGGTGCACGGAAAGTACTGGGTAAAAGACGTGCCTTTAGAAGACCATGATCATCCCAGTGACATGCAGGCCCTTAACACACAGGCTCCTGCGAATGAATTACGGACTGAACCCGACCAGGATGGTTTGGAGAGTTTAAGTCAAGCGTCCCAATATACCGAGAGTCGCCCCCCCACACCTTTTAGCGATTCGGAAGAGATCTTGGGGTTAACCCAAGATCTGTTACGGGAGCTTAAATCGGCATACATGCAAGTGCTTCAGGAAAAAGAGGAGCAAATCCTGATTTTAAAGTCAGAGATTGATGACCTTCAGACCCTGGTAAGTGCCCTCGAATCAGACAATAAGCGTCTACGCGAGGAAGTGGAGCAAGAGAAAACAACGAAAGCGCGCAAGGAAATGTCTAAAATGACATTTATTGAACGACCCCCGGCTCCACAAGAAGATCCACCATTCATGGCTTCCAGCGAATCTTGGTTGGAAATTGACTAGATACTTATCGAGAGAATTGAAATCAATTATATCGACAAACTCTTAGGCACCTCACGGTTCTCATTTTATGAATTTCTAGGTTTTCCCTTTAAATCTACTTCATTCAAAAGATAAAATAGACTGTATGAATCGATCATTAACCATTTTCCTATTTATTGCGCTTATTACGATTGACCTGTCAGCTGAGGTTTTTAAAGGAAGATGCTTATACGTTCCTAATCCAGATGGTGTGATTTGTACGGAAGTCTTTTTCCAGAGCAAAAAAAGAGTGGAAAGGTTTGAGAACGAATGTCGTGAAAAACCCGACACCACCTGGAGTGGGTCCAAACGATGTCCAAGCGATGATCGAATTGTTCGATGTGATAATTTTAAAGATAGAGTGAATTATTACTATCGCAGCTCCAAATCACCCATCGACGAACAGTTGGGAGAGTTAAAATTCAAATGCCAAGAGGGATTTCGCAACCTGACCACCATTAAGCCGGCGGAACCGGTACTTCCAGATTCCGTAGAAATCTACAAAAAGGCATTGGATGAATTTAAAACGGGCCAAAAAAGTCTTGAAGAGGTCTATTTAAAAGGACAACTCGCAGCTCAAGATTTCCTAAAATATTTAGAAAGAGTGGGAGCCCCTGTTTTTGTGCAAGAGCAGGTGTCTAATATTCACATTCCAGGTTTTCATGCCCAGGTGGATGATGTGGCGAAGTGGAAAGTGAAGTCTTCCGACTACCAACTGTTAGCCAAAAATTTTGGAAAGACCCATGATGTTGATTTTTTCAATATGCTGGCCAAAATTTATGATGAATCTGGATATACATTGGTGACTACATCTATGGTTTCGTCGACTCAAGCTTGTCCGGATTATGGAAGTGGTGACTTCCTGAAAATGGCACTAGAGATTTATACATACAGCCAAAAGTATCCCATCAACTATGCGACGATCATTAATGACTACAAGGCCTTGATTAAGAAATCTCTTTTGTGGACAACTCTGCAGGGTTTTGATCAAAAGGCGTTAGAGTTTTGTGGCAAAAAAATGCAGGATATTCACCGGGAATTAAAACTGATTCACGAAGCGAAGGTGGATGTGGCATTAACAAAAATTAGCTTTGGATCCCTTCAAAAAGTGGAAAATAGTGAATTGTATCGCAAGGAACTTTTGGAAGCGGAAAAGAAAAAGACCGACTAAATATAGTCGGTCTTTAAAATCATTTATAAAAAAGGTGCCAAAAAAGGTGCCAGGCACCTTTTGGAGCCGGGCGGCGTCATTTACATAACGCCTTCAGCTCCAAAGAGTGTTCCAGGCACGCTTTTTTTAAGCGGCGCTGGCAGCTGTTGGTGTTTTAGCTTTTTTGCCACCTTTAGATCCACGGCGACTTTTCTTAGCCGTTTTATCAAAAGCGAGAGCTAAAACTTCATCTAAATTCTCTACAAACTGAAAGCTTAACTTCTTTTTGAATTCCTCAGGAATATCAGCTAGGTCTTTTTTATTTTGCAGAGGTAAAATTATATTTGTTACACCTTGAGTGAGTGCCGCCAAAGCCTTTTCCTTCACGCCACCGATGGGCAGTACTCGTCCGGCTAGGGTGACCTCTCCCGTCATAGCAATGTCATGTCTTACAGGAGTATCTGTCATCAGACTGATCAAAGCGGTTGCGATAGTTATTCCGGCGCTAGGACCATCTTTAGGAATGGCACCGGCTGGCAAGTGAATATGTACATCGTTCTTTTCAAACCAATCTGCGGAGATTCCAAGCTCTTTTTGATGAGATTTGGCATAACTCCAAGCGGCCTGACCTGATTCCTTCATTACGTCACCTAGTTGGCCAGTCATAACAAGGTTGCCTTTACCCTTCATTCCAAGAGCTTCAACAAAGAGGGTTTCCCCACCGGCTTGAGTCCAAGCCAGTCCTGTTACTATACCTACTTGATGCTCTTTTAGAGCTTCATCTCGCATGTACTTAGGTGGGCCGAGTAACTCAACAACCACTTCAGGGGTCACGGTTACCTTTTTCACTTCACCCATGACGATCTGTTTAGCTACTTTGCGGCAAACGGATCCCACTTCTCGCTCTAGGTTTCTTAAACCTGCTTCGCGAGTGTAGTGCGAGATAAGGTAAGCCACACCGTCGTCAGTGAAGTTAATTTGATCTTTTTCTAGACCGTTATTTTTAATCTGTCTGTCTATAACGTGAGCTTTGGTGATGAGTAATTTATCGTTTTCGGTGTACCCAGAGATATGGATGGTCTCCATACGGTCTCGTAGTGCTGGGGGAATGTTATCAAAAACGTTAGCTGTAGCGATAAAGAGTGCATTGGAAAGATCAAAGTCTACGTTTAAATAGTTATCTCTAAATGTAGCGTTTTGCTCCGGATCTAGTACTTCAAGCATTGCTGCACTTGGATCTCCTCTGAAGTCTGATCCTAATTTATCGATTTCATCAAGAACAATAACTGGATTATTGGACTCCACCTGTTTCAGAGCTTGGACAATCTTACCGGGCATAGCACCTACATAAGTTCGTCTGTGACCCCGAATTTCAGCTTCGTCTTTCACTCCACCTAATGAGATTCGAAAGTAGTTTCTTCCCATGGCCTTTGCGATAGATTTTCCAAGTGATGTTTTACCAACTCCAGGAGGTCCTACAAAACAAAGGATTGGCCCTTTCATATCCTTCTTAAGCTTTCGAACAGCTAAGAATTCCATAATTCGGTCTTTAGCTTTGTGCAAATCATAGTGATCTTCATCTAAGTACTTTTGAGCCACTGTTAGATCCATATTGTCTTTAGTGGTTTTGTTCCAAGGAAGATCAACCATCCAATCTAAATAGGTTCTTACCATTGAAGCTTCAGAGGCATCTGGGTGCATTCTCTCTAGGCGACCCAATTGTTTAACAGCTTCTTGTTGTACTTCTTCGGGCATGCCGGCTTTCATGACACGCTCTCTTAACTCTTCCATGTCCTCTGTTTTAGAGTCCATTTCACCCAACTCATTTTTAATTGCCCGCATTTGTTCACGTAAGAAATACTCTCTTTGTGATTTGGACATTTCATCTTTAGCCGTATTTCGAATTCGAGCTTGCATTTGTAGTACTTCAAGTTCGTTGGCTAGGATTTCGTTAACTAAATTTAGCCGTTCTTTAGGGTCATCGGTTTCTAATACATTCTGTGCATCGGAAACTTTTAGGCCTAGGTTACTTGCAATCAAGTCTGCAAGTCGACCAGGATCAGTGACGTCATCTAACACTAATAGAATATCTGGAGAGAGTACTCTACCTAGAGCAATTATTTTTTCTAGTTGCTCTTTTGCATTGCGAATCATGGCTTCGTATTCAACGTGGCTTCCTGGAACTTCATCTTCAGGTAGCTTTTCCACTTTTACAGTAAAGTTAGGATCAGCCTGTTTAAACTCTTCAATTTTTCCTTTTGCCACACCCTGGATAAGAATCTTAACCCGTCCGTCACTCAATTTACGCATACGCATAATCATAGCGATGGTTCCGGTTTTATATATAGACTCTTCTGTGGGATTCTCTTCAGTGATTTCTTTTTGCGAGGCCAAAAAGATTAATCTATTTTTAGAGAGCGCTTCTTCCACCGCACGAATCGAACCTTCACGTCCTACATATAAAGGTAGAATCATGTAAGGGAACACAACGATGTCGCGAACAGGTAGCATGGGTAGCGTTTCAGGTATATCGAGTACTTTATCATCAAAACTCATGTGCTTTTCCTCCAGCAGGGAGCAGATCTTTAGTTGTTGTTACAAGATACTATTCGGCCCCGAGGCGCTACGGTTTAAGGAAAAATGAGATCAGGACGGTCCGGATTTTCTAATCATTATGCGAATTTGCAGCTAACGTCCCGTCGAAATTTTGTCGTTTTAGACAATAAAAATTTATCGCTTAAATTTATTACAGGACTTATGACCGAAATCTATAAGTGTTACGGACTTTGGCTAAGGTTTTTTCAATGCGCATGAGGCGAATCAATTTAAGTCGACGTAATCGATCTCGCAATCTCGGCTTTAAATCTGGATTGGAGTTAAGAGAAATGGTTTCATTAATAATGTCTGCACGTTCGTGCATCAGCTCTTCCAAGTTCTCTAATTGTTGTCGATCTGAAAAATCCATGAAGCTTTCTATCAAACAAAAAGGTGCCAGGCACCTTTTGGAGCTGCACGGCATCACTAGCGTGGCACCTAAAGCTCCAAAAGGGAGCCAGGCACTAAAAAAACGGGCACTCTGGGAAGAGTGCCCGCAATGACAGAAACATGAGGGTGGAAAATCATGTTTTAAACACTATGCAAATTTGGACTTCATGGCGTCGCGTATTTCAGCACCTTCGATACTGAGGCGAGTCCATGGAATGGCCTTGAGTCGGTCGGCTTCAATGGGCTCTTCCGTTTCTTCGCAAATTCCGAAGTGCCCAGTTTCGATGCGATGAAGTGCTGCTTCAATTTCAACAAGTAGACCACGTAATCTTTGTGTCGCTGAAAGCATTTGGTTTTCGGCCAATACGGTAAGGCTTTGATCGATTTCATCGCCGGAAGTGTCTTGGCGTCTTTCTTCCAGTTCTCTTCGTACATTTTGTAGCTGGTTGAGAATATCGGATTTCTTATTTAGAAGAATCGTTCTGCACTCTAGCAATGTGCCCTTAGTAATATCGCTCCCCATTTTATATCCCCTTATCGCGACTCGGGCCTGCAGCATAGTCCCCTAACAGATTACATACCTAGACTATTGCCGAGGCCCTTTATCGAACTTCATCCGTGATATTCGATCGTCCCCCAAATTGTTAAAGCCATCCTGGCTTTTCTCTTTCGCTTATCGAAACGTTGCCGTTCCGATGGTTAGATGACAAAGGGCGAGGAGACTTAGGTTAGCTAAAATGGTCTGAAAAATGTTTCTTGAAAACATAACAAAAACTTATGTCTAAGGTTTTGACAGTTGGGCTATTTTGTAACCTTTTTCGGATTCTTTTCGTCTGTGGTGGCTTTAGCTTTGATGTTTTCGAGGCGTAGAATCTTTCCATCCTGAACGCCTAAGCGTACGAGATTTCTGGATAATTCCCGATCGTTTTGCATGCTAAGCTCACCCAGTGACCCTTGAAAGCCCTTTACGCGCTGTAAAGCGGACTGCAAACCGGGACGAGAGCGTTCACCACTTAATATAAGTTGTCTTAATAATAGCCCTACATCATAGGCCTGGGCTTCAAAGATCGTAGGATAGCTTTTAAAGGTACTATAATAGTCTCTATAGAACTTTGATTTTTGGAACTGATCATCTGTTAAAAGGACACCATCGACAAAAATGGAGTTCTCTACATATTGCTCGGCTCGACTTAACAGACCTGGAGTGTTCCATAAATTAGTTCCCAGCAAAGTAACATCATTCACTTCGTGATAGGCCAATGCCGGAGCGATCTGTCCTACTGCGCGAACACTATCTGGGATAAAAATCGCATCAAAGTCTACAATGGGCGGTAGCAGGTCGTTGGGTGGAGATATTCTGGAGTTAACAACTTTTTGTTTAGAGTACCAGTCTTTCAAAAGGCGTCGATACTCAGATCCACGATCATCTATATAAAAGGTGCCTACTAAACGCTTAATGGGGCCGGCAAAATCCGTAGATTTGGACGGGTATATTTGTGCAGAAACAATTTCTCCGCCTCTTGCTTTCACTTCGTCCCAAAACAGATTGGCAAATTCAACTCCATACCTGTCATTTGGGTAAAGAATAGCAAAGCGCTTCATGTTTTTGTCCACCATTGCCGTTCGAACGAGCTCACGAACTTGCATTTGTGAGGTTAAAGCACTTCGAAAAACATTTTCACCGATATCCGTTAATCCTGATTTTTGCGACAAGGTGATATTAGGGACACCCAGTTCATCCGCTTTTGAAGCCACAGCTACGGCTGTTTTACTGAGTAGGCTGCCCACAACAGCGATGACATTATCTTCTACAACTAATCGTTCTACTGCTCTTCGGGCCTGGTCGGGATTAGTTTCGCTATCAATGACGGCCAACTTAAAGTTGGATGGATCTGAACCATAGATTCCTAAGCCCAATTGAAGTCCGCGCAAGGTCCTATAGGCCACATCTTTGGGTTTACCAGTGAGTGGTAAAACCACCCCAATGGTACGAGGATTTACTTTTCGGCGAGCATCAATTTGTTCTATGATTCGGCTAGAGCGATCAGCTAGCTCTGTATCAGGCGCTAATTGAACGACTGAAGACAACTTACCTCGAGCACTACCAAAGTCTTTGTTTTCAAATTCGATTCGACCCAGCCGAAACAGAGCATAGGCACGAAGCTCCTCAAATTCTGAGTTAAATGCCACTTGAGATAGATCTTTTTCGTCTAACTGATTTTCAACGAAATCTACAGCGCGCAAACGGTAGGATGATTTTCTTTTAGGGTCCGACTCTAAGCGGGATAAAGTGAGCAATGATTGGATGGCATCAATTCGATCGCCAAGCTGATTGAATGAAAAATATCTGATTTTATGGATATTGATTACGGATTGATTATTTTCTTTTGTGTATCTAAGTAGCCGATCTGTTAAAGCAATGGCCTCGTCAAATCGGCCCATCTTAGTTAATGATTTTGCCGCTTTGTAGGCCGCTTCAGCTTCTATCGGGGAGAAGATTTTAGAATTTATAATTGAGAGATAATTGTCGTATGCGTTTTGATATTTCTCTTGGCTATAGTAGAGGTCACCCAGCTCAATGTAGACATCGTCAATCAACTCAGAGGAAAGATCACCAGTTAACAAGCTTTTTAATTTTTTTTCTGCTTGAGTCAGTCGCCGGGCTTTCACATCGCGCTTCGCACTTTTAAAAAGTTTATGGTCCGCCTTCGCCGCGGGACGAGGGGGAACTTTTTTGGGTGCCGTCGAACAGGAAACAAAAAAGAGAGCGAAAAGTAAAATGGCAATTGTACGCATATTTTATGACCTTGCTTTTAATACCTTATCCATATTCAGTTTGAATTCTCGCACTTTTGGGGCACTTTCGGCAATGTCTGATAGCTGTTTAACAGTTTCTAAATCTTCTTTAGAGAGATTTTTAGGCACGTCTATAGATACTTTCACCAGCATATCGCCACGCTCATTGCTCTTTAAAGAGGGGAAACCTTTGCCTTTTAAGCGAAACACTTGTCCAGCATGGGTTCCAGGGGGTACCACAAGGCTAGCTCGTCCTTGCAAAGTCGGAATTTTAACTTCTTTGCCAATGATTGCATCCACAAAAGAAATGGGAAGTTCCATCAGAAGATCTAACTCATTGCGGTTAAAAAGTGGGTGTTTGAGAAGAGAAACCACTACATATAGATCTCCAGCGTCACCACCTTGGACGGGAGTATCTCCTTCACCGGAGAGTTTTAAGCGCTGTTGATGTTTCACTCCAGCGGGTACCGCCACTGACAACCGCGCTTGGTCATCCTTGCCGGACCTCTGACGAACGAAACTAATCACTTTAGTAGTTCCAGTACAGGCTTCCTCTAAGGAGAGGGAGAGAGTGTATTTTAAATCTGCACCTTTGCGTTTTCTTGGAGTAAATCCGCCCCGACCGGCTCCACCACCAAAGATGTCTCCAAAAATGTCATTAAATATATCTTGAGGAGAAGGTCCTCCTTGATTCCAATTAAAGTCGAAATCTTGTGGGCGGCCTCTCGCACCAGCAAAATCACTAGGATTAAACCCGCCCGGACCGGAAGCGGTACCAAAGTTATCGAACATGCGCTTTTTCTCGGGATCGGAGAGAACTTGATAAGCCTCTGTGACTTCTTTAAAGCGTTCTTCAGCATTTTTATTTCCAGGATTTTTATCGGGATGATACTTAACGGCCATCTTTCGATAGGCTTTCTTAATATCGGTGGCAGTGGCATCTCGTCCTACGCCAAGTATTTTATAATAATCCTTCACAGTAGTAGAATCCTATTCTTCTGTGCTTTGCTCTACAGGCGCGGCAACAACCACTTGTGCAGGGCGAATGAGTTTATCGTAAAACTTGTAACCTTTTTTAAACACTTGCGAAACATGGCCTTCTGGATATTTATCCGTAGGCTCACTGGTGAGAGCTTCATGCATATTTGGGTCAAAAACTTCACCTAAAGGAGAGAGCTCTTCTATTCCAAACTTAGTAAGGGCGCTAGCCAGCTGGTTATGAGTCATTGTCATACCCTCTTTAAAGCTATCCAAGTTTTCAGGAGTAACATCTTGAGCAAGAGCCATTTCAAAAATATCAATGACGTTAAGGACTTCAATGGCCAAACGTTCTGGACCGAATTTTATGAGATCCGAACGCTCTTTAATGGCGCGTTTTCTAAAATTATCAAACTCAGCCTTCAAATAAAGAAGATCTTTTTTCAGTGTTTCCACTTCTTCATTTGAGGCAGAGGAAGAGGCCTCTTGTGTTCCTGGCTCGGCAGTGGGATGGGCTTCATCGGCACCATCAGGTCCACTAGCCTCAATCTCGATATCATCCTCATTGCCGGAAAAGTCGGCGGCTATGATATTTTCAAGCTCATCATTTGAATTGGATTTATTTTGTTTATCTGTATCATTTTTCGAAGACAACGACTTCACTCCTGCTTAAATATATTTAATGTGGTACTAGCCCAGAATAAGTCAATCTTTCTAGCAAATTATCAGATGTATGGCCACTTCAACTCGTGAGGTCTTCAGCAGTAAATGTGAGCTGGGCAAAAACCTGGTTGCTCATGAGTCTTCCCTTCGAAGTCAAAGAAGTTCTAGTGCCGTCACTTTGAATCAGGTTCTGATTCTCCAGTTTTTCCAAGGGGTTAATGGCGCACTCCCAAGATCGTGGGAATTTTAAACGCAGAGCATCAGCTGGTAGGCCCGCCTCAGTTCGCAGGTGCATATGAAAAAAGTCCGTTAAAGCCTCGTGTTCCTTAAGAACTTCCCTTTGAGGTTGCGGCAAATCAAGTGGGCCATCTATAGCTGAGGACACCTTATCAAAGTAGGCGTCGAAGACGGTTGGATTCCAGAACCTTACTCCAAAAGGGGCTTCTGGCATCTTTGGAAAATAGGAATGAGCACTGAGACCAAAACCCATATAAGGTCGATCGTTCCAGTAGGTGTAATTGTGTTGTGACTCAAAACCGGGACGAGAAAAGTTAGAAATTTCATATCTATGTAAATTTACTGCGAGCAGTTGTTGTTCAATGACTTGAAACATTTCAATTTGCTTATCTTCACTAGGTCGGTGATAGGACATGGGGTGACCCTGAGGCACAGTTAAACAGTAGGCGCTTAAGTGATTGGGAGACCAGCTCTGGACTTCCTCTAAATCTCGTAGAAGCTGCTCTTGTGTCTGATGGGGTAATCCGAACAACAAATCAAAGGAATAATTTAATTTGCTTTTATTCAGGAGTGCTAAGGTGTCTCGGGTGTCTTGGGCATTGTGTCTGCGCCCACAGAGTTTAAGTAGGTCATCATCAAAGGACTGAGCGCCTACACTAAATCGATTTACCCCGACCTTTAGATAGTCTTCAATCTTCTTAGGATCCAAGGTGGCCGGATTGATCTCTATGGTCACTTCAGCCTGTGGCATTAGGACCATACCTTCATTGGCAAGTTCTTCAACGATCGATACAATAAGAGAGGAGTCAATCAGGCTGGGTGTGCCTCCGCCAAAGTAAATGGAATGCACTTTGGACGAAGGGGCCCATCTAAAGCGCTGACGAATCTCTTGCTTTAAATGTTCAACATACTCAGAGGGTGGTAATATTTTATCTTGCTCAAAGGTGGTGAAATCGCAGTACCGACACCGCTGAATACAGTAGGGAATATGAATATAAACACCAATTGAATTCACAACTAAGGGTTCTATTTTATGTATAAAAAAATGCAATTAAAAAACGGGATGAATGTTATTTTTGTTGAGTCTCATAAAGCACCCGTTGTCTCAGTTCAAATGTGGGTAAAAACAGGAAGTGCGGATGAGCAAAAAGGTGAAGAAGGAATCAGTCATTTTATTGAACATCTTGTTTTTAAAGGTACTGAAAAATACGGGGTGGGTGAAATCGCCTCGACCGTAGAGGGATCTGGGGGACAACTCAATGCCTATACATCCTTTGACCAAACAGTATTTTATGTCACCATTTCTAAGCAATTCACTGAAGTGGCTTTGGATGTTGTTAGTCAAATGATGGGTTTTCCCAAGTTTGATGAAGAGGAAATCAATAATGAAAGAGAAGTGGTGATTGAGGAAATCAAGCGTGGCCTGGATAGTCCGAGCAGAGTGGCTAGCCAGCAGCTATTTTCCACTCTCTACAAGAAACATCCCTATGGAATTCCAGTCATTGGATATGAGAAAGTGATTCGGAAAGTCACAAAGAAGACCTTGGTGGACTACTATCACCGTAGATACGTACCAGAAAACATGACTCTTGTTGTAACCGGAGACATGAATGCGTCAGATATGAAAAAACAAGTGAAAGAATACTTTGGCCCCTTTAAAGACTATGCGCTGAAAAAAGTGAAACGTAAAAAAGAAGAAAAAATTGATAAACCTCGTATTCAGGTCAAGCAGAGTTCCTTTAGGGAAAGCACTCTATATATCTCTTGGCCCGTGCCGAAGGTCACACATAAAGATATCCCGGCGTTGGATGTGCTAGGTTTAATATTGGGCCAAGGCGATAGTAGTCGACTTACCCAGTCCATGCGTATTAGAAAACCCCTCGTAAACCACGTTAGCTCAAGTGCTTTTACCCCGATCGATCCAGGATTTTTTACTATTACGGCCAGTGTGAATCCAGCAACCTTTGCTGAGGCTTTGGAAACACTCAATAAAACCCTTAAGGAGTTTTATGCAGAGTTACCCACCAAAGGAGAAATGAAAAAGGCCCTTATTAATATGGAAAGCGATGAGTATTACACTCTGGAAACTGTTGATGGGTTGGCTCGAAAAGTGGGAACGTATCAACATCTTTTTGATGATCATAAATATTCAAAAGAGTTTTTAAAACAGATTAAATCACTCACAGCTGAAGATATTATGCGAGTGGCAAGGAAATACCTAAAGCCAGAAAAAGCCTGTATTTCGTTTTTAACAGATCAAGATGAAAAGGAAATGAAGGGGCATTTAAAAAAGTGGTTGAAGGACTATAAGAAGGTCTACGAGTCAGGTAAAAAACTAAAAATACCCAAACAGGGAAAGAAAATAAAACTTTCCACCTGGAAGCCTAAAAAGTCTGAGGAACTAGCAGAGCTTAAAAAAGTCACGCTAGATTGCGGAGCCGAGCTTATTATGTATCCATCCAATGAAACAGCCGTAGTGTCCATGAAGGTGGCCTTTTTGGGTGGATTGCGAATGGAGCCAGAAGACAAAGTAGGTGCTTCTGAATTGCTCTCAAGAGTTTGGACATCGGGAACACCAGAGCTTTCGGAATACGAACTCAGTGAGAAGCTAGATACTCTTGCCGCGAGCATTAGCGCCTTTGCTGGGAGAAATACGACGGGTATAAGTATGACTGCACTTACGCCCTATGCCTCTGAAGTGCGAGATCTATTTTTTACCTGCCTTTATAATGATGAAATTAATCAAGAGGCTCTCGATAGAGAAAAGCATCTTATGATGGAGCAGATTCGGAAGCGGGATGATAATCCAACCCAGCAATGTGTTTTACAGTTTAGTCAGAGCCTATATGGGAATCATCCCTACAGTAGAGACCCACTCGGTAGTACCGGACGGATTCAGTCGATCACTGCTGAGGATCTTATTGCATTAAGAAATCAGTTTATGAATCTGAATAACTGCAAAATTGTTCTTGCGGGATCTTTTGATGAAAAAGAATGGATTGAGGTGTTGAATCAACAGTTCTCAAAAATGAATAAAGGTAAGAACTTAAGCACACGCTTTGAGTTTAATCCCCCGGCAAAACGGGTAGAGAAAATTAAAGAATCCGATAAGGAACAAGCGCATATCATAGTGGGGTTTCCGGGACTGACATTTGAAGACCGTAGAAAATTCACTCTTGAAGTGATACAGGCTATCTTAGCTGGACAGGGCGGTCGCTTGTTCCTAGAACTGAGAGATAAAGAATCACTCGCCTACAGTGTTTCTCCGATCAAAATGGAAGGTATAGATGCAGGTTACTTTGGTGCCTACATTGGCTGTAGTCCGGAAAAATCCAATAAAGCTATAGAAATGATGTTTTCTGAGTTCGATAAGTTGGAATCCGAAAAAGTGGGAGAGGCCGAGTTGACGCGGGCAAAACGCTATTTAATAGGTCGACATGATATTGATTTACAGAGGACCAGTACAATTGCCTCTTCACTCTTGTTTGATGAAATTTATGGAATAGCAGCCGAAGAGACTTTTCAATATGCGGACTTTATCAATGCGGTGACGAGTGAGGATATCCAAACTTTAGCCAAAGATATATTTAGCCAGCCGCCAGTGATCAGTCGGGTAGGTCGCTAAGTGCCTGGCACTTTACGAAAGTCCTGAATCAGAATGAGACATTTTTGAATGCCATAATTAGAAATTATGGCAGCAAGCCCTTTGTATTTAACATTACACTGAAATTTCGAAATTTTAATGAATCTTTGATAAAATGAAAGAGATGAAATTCCGTAATATTGAGTAGGGGAATGGCTTTAAAAAATAGGGAGGCGTTAGGTTGAATCGATACGGTGACAGCCCTCTTGGGCCGGAATTGATCTTAGATAGCACAGAATTTTTTCGACAATCTGTCGAAGAGGCCTTTTCGTCGCTAAAAATTAAAGGTCTTCCGCAGGTCAAAACCTATCTTACTGAACTACTTCATCATTTTATGGTCACAGACAACCTCTACGAAGTTTGTGAAGACTCCGGGAAGAGGAAAAATGTGACATTAGCCGAGCTTTTTCTCGAAGCTAATCTTTTAGAGCATAAAATGCGTGAAGAGCAGCTGAAACGATTAGGGGATATGAGCCTCTATATGAGTGGATTTTTTGGTGACAGTTTAAAGCGTAAGATCATTGATATTGATTATTACATCAGTATTGGCGGCTCGGCTTATGGTTCTCTTTCCACCTTGGTCACCCAAGATGTGATCGCTAAAATCTATGAGGATATTGCTGAAAACTTCGTAAGCTATGTAGACGCTCTGACTTACATCTCACAGCGAACCCAGATTCAATCTAATAAAGATCTACTAAGGCTGTATGATCGGTATATTGCTACTGGATCCGAGTTAGCTAAGGAGCAATTGGCGGAAAAGGGTCTTCTCAACGCTCAATCTAAAAAGGCCATCAAGAATTAACATTTAAGGCTACATTTTTACAGGGCCTGCGGGTATCCTAGGACTATGTTTAACTTTGGGTTTACAGAACTGATTGTTTTAGGGACGATTGCCCTGCTTGTGATAGGCCCTAAACAATTACCACAAGTGGCGAAGGCCGTAGCCAAACTTCTCAAAGAGGTTCGGTCCATTACATCTGAGGTGGCCGGTTCGTTGACGGACGCACGTCATAGTATTCAAAACGAAGTGGATCAGGTTAAACACAGAGTGGAAGATGCCGCCGATTTTGAAGCTAAAGTTATGGATTTAATCAACGAGAAGGCCAAACAATCACCCGAAGGGGTAGTGGCGCAAAACGACGCTGTTCCCGTCGAGCCACCGCCCAAAAAGAAAAAAAATATTGATGCCCACTTCGATGGAGACCCAGGGATAAAACCTCACGGTCTTCCAGAAGATGAGGTAGATCATTCTAGCGATAACCCTTCTGAAGCAAATACCGATAAGACGGAGGACGGTGGTAAGGAGTCAACTTCATGAGCTCCAAAGCGTTGCCCGGTACTGAAGAATCGGACGAAACCCTAGTCTCTCATCTGACAGAACTTCGTCGCCGATTGGTTTATACAATTATCACGTTACTTTTAGGATTTTTCGCCTGCTGGAATTTTTCTGAGCAGATCTTTGATTTTATTCGATTGCCCATAGCGCCTTATCTTCCTCAAGACGGACTTGTTTTTACTGCACCCATGGATAAGTTTTTAGCGCATATTAAAGTGTGTTTGCTGGCCTCTATTGTTGTGACCTCTCCACTTTGGATTTATCAAATATGGGCATTCATTGCTCCGGCCCTGTATAAAGAGGAACGCAAGTTCGGTTTGGCTTTTATATTTTTTGGAACCATTTTATTTTTGTCGGGTGTGAGTTTTCTGTATTTTTTAGTTATGCCTATGGCGTTTAAATTTCTTCTTCAGTTTGGGGGAGAAGTAGATAAGGCCATGATTACCATTAAAGAGTATTTATCCTTTTTTATTACAACCACACTAGTCTTTGGCGTCGCCTTTGAGATGCCACTGATGTTTGCCATATTGGCTAAACTGGGTGTGGTAAGCCCTAATTTTCTAATTAACAATTGGCGCTATGCTGTTGTTATTTTGGCTGCAGGTTCGGCTATGTTTACTCCACCGGATGTAATTAGCATGGTGATGATGATGATTCCCATGCTGGGTTTATATGGATTGTCCATAATCTTGGTGAGTATAATTGCGAAGGACAATGAAAAGTCTCAAAGCTAGACACTGCGAGCTTGAATAGATCTAACGTCTTCTAGCCTAAAATCCGATGTGTAAATATGTTTTTTCCAACAGGTTTAGGCATGATGCCACGCAGGTGGCCCATAGCCATCATCTTGATTTTTATCTTTACGAGTATCTACAGCATACTCTTTTTCCCAAAAGTGAATGAGCTCAGGGCAGATAGCCGAAAGCATGCAGAAGAGTTACGAAAGATCACGGTTCAAGTGATGGCGGAAGCCTGTAGGGTCAAGGCCCCCAATTCATCTATTTGTGATGGGCTGGATGAGAAATCCATAGATCGCATGCCCACCAATACAGAAGTTGAAACGAAGTCAGAGTCAGAGGGCAAAGCAGAGTCTTCTACTGAGGCTCAACCAGAGGAAGATGACTTAGATGGAAAAACTCCACTGGAACGGTTGCTCCGAGATACCAAACCATCGGAAATAGAGCGGGTTCTAAATAAAGATTTTGATGAGAAAAAAGACTTAAGGTTAAAAGAAATTTATGAACAAGTGGTTCTGCTTCAAAAATTATTTACGGATATGCAAAAGGACCCTGAAGATCACCCGGATTATATAAAAAATACTCCCAGCTATCCAAAATTTTTGGAAACTAAAAAACGTGTTATTGATGAAATCGCGAGGCAATATAGCGAAAAGGGCCTGACATCCGCACAGAATCGATCAATTTCGGCTCTTTTGAAGTCTACGTTTACCCATGCTGACTATGGACACCTCATAGGAAATTTAATTCTATTTCTCATTTTAGGCATGTGGGTGGAACAACGAGTGGGGACGGTAGCCGTACTTGGGACCTTTATGGGTGGCAGTCTATTTGGTTTAGGTCTGCATACTTTTACTTCGGAGCTGCCGGTTCTGGGGGCTTCCGCAGGCGTGAGTGCAATTATGGGTGCTTTTTTTGTATTTTTCTTTAAAGCACAAGTGCGATTTTTACTCGTACTTTTCCCTTTCTATTTTAAAAGAATCTATCTGTCTGCCTATTGGACTTTCCCGGTCTTTTATTTTATTCACGATTTGATTGGGGCGGCCAATTTGAACAGCTCCGGTGTGGCTCATTCGGCCCACTTGGGTGGTCTGTTTTTCGGGCTAGTATATGCAATGGTAGATCGCAAATTGCATCCCATGCAGTCGAATCAACTGTTTGAAGAAGAAGGTCCTCTACTGCGAAAGTTAGAACATGCGGCGACAGGGGAGGATGCTGTAAATTCCTATATAGAATTATCAAGATGGAATCCGCAAAACTGGAAGGGTGCACTTCTATTTTTAAAGAAAATGAATGAACATCCTATGGAAATCTCTCAGCTCTTGATTAAAGAAAGAGTTCAAAAGCAACTGAAGCTCACAGCGAATTTTATCTTCAATAAAAGACCCCAATGGGTGAATGATTTTGTGAAGAACATTCCAGGAGATCTTTTTGATTATTCATTATTTAAAGAAATTAATGAGAAAAAAATTATCAGATTGGCAGATAGTGCTGGAAAAGTAGGAGCATATAAAGCAGCTTATAGGCTGTATTCAACAGCTTTTGATAGACCGCTTGATGAGCGAGTGAGAGCTCAGATTCATCCGACTCTGCAGTTTTTAAAGAAGCAAATACAATCAGACACTGACAGTTCAAACCCTTCAGGAGATATGTAAATGAGTGACGATCCAAACCAGCCCCCGGTCATAGACGAGACTTTGCCTACAAAAGAAGAAGCCGTGGCGTCACCAGCACCGGTGGTTCCTAACTTTGAAGTGGCCACGGACATGAAGTTTAAACCTGCTCCCATGGGAAAACGCTTTATTGCCGCAATGATTGATGGAGTGATATCGCAAGTTATAACTATCGCTTCTATTAAGTTTCTGGTTGAGCCCGTGTTTGATACGAACCTTTTGGTCACCATACTCGCCTCCTATGTAGTTGCATTTTTCTATTGGGTTCTTATGCCGATTAAACTTGAGGCGACACCGGGTAAGAAAGTCATGGGTTTAAGAATTGTCCGAGCGGATCAGGGGACAGAGTTGAGCATTGGTCAAATGGTGTTGAGAGAATTGGTAGGTAAGTTAATTGGCTATATAGCTCTTTTTATTGGTTACCTATGGGCGTTCTTTGATAAACCAGAACGCCGTGCATGGCATGATATGATTGGTAAAACTCGGGTGGTTGAAGCGGGCTAGTCTTCAAACTCTATGAGTTCAGCACCTGATTCGACGGTTTGCCCTTCTTTGACGTGAATGGTTTTCACCTTACAGTCTCGGTCGGCGCGCATTTCGTTTTCCATCTTCATGGCCTCCATGATGAGGATTGGATCACCTTCTTTAACTTCCTGGCCAGCAGTCACCATGATTTTAGTGATCTTACCAGGCATACCCGCATCCAGGCTGTTACCACCGCCAAGACCTTTACCAGACTTCAAGCTCTCGTGAAGCAACATTTCATCATTATAGATTTTAACGGATCTAAAAGAACCTCGAGTGTAAACCGTGTAATCAGTATCTTTTCCCACCACGTCAACGAGGTAGGAATGATTGTTAAACATAAAAGTGATGGCTTCGTTCAGCATTTGGAAGTCATCTTTAGAGATAATATGTTCTACCCAGGGCTCTTCATCTTTTTTAAGCTGTACGTTCCAAGAGGTTCGAGCTTCAAAAACCTTTACCTTATAATCATGACCGTGGGTGTTTGCTTCAAAGTACATAGGTAACTCCTAGTGGTTTCTTAGTTGATCAGCTCGACCAACATCTTTCCAGCGACTAACGAGGTTCAGGCGGGAAGTGTCTCTTCTTTTAGCCTCGTTGTAAGCAACGATGGCCGCAGAAATAATAAAGACATTATCATCCACAAACATAAAGAGATCTTTCTGCTTGTTGCCAGCAATCTCTGTATCAATAAACTGTGTGGTGTAAGTTCCATCGATGAATTGTGGGTGCGATAAAATGTTTTTATGTAAAACGATGTTTGATTTCACACCGGTGAGCATAAATTCATCCAAAGCACGATTCAGGCGAGTCATCGCCTCTTCACGCGTATCACCCCATGCGATCAGCTTACCAATCATTGGGTCATAATGAATAGGGACCTCATATCCAGGATAAGCCGCATTGTCCATTCGAATAAATGGGCCTTGCGGTGGCCGACATTTCCTAATGAGTCCTGGGCTAGGAGCAAATGTCTTGGGGTCTTCCGCATAAATTCTCACTTCAATGGCATGGCCAATAATTTTTACGTCCTCTTGTTTAAAACTAAGAGCATTGCCAAGAGCAACATTGATTTGCTCCTTCACGAGATCATAACCAGTGATCATTTCCGTCACTGGATGCTCTACTTGCAGGCGAGTGTTCATTTCCATGAAAAAGAATTCTTTTGAGTTATTATCAAATATAAATTCGATGGTTCCTGCGCCAATGTAATCAATGGCTTGTCCGGCTTTTACGGCCACTTCACCCATTCGTTTTCGAACCTCTTCGGGAACGCTGATACTAGGCGCTTCTTCAATCACTTTTTGGTGGCGACGCTGAGCCGAGCATTCACGTTCAAACAGGTGAACCACATTACCTTTTGTGTCGCCAAAAATTTGCATTTCAATGTGCTTAGGGTTTTGAACAAAACGCTCAATGAACACGCGGTCATCTTTAAAGAAGTTTAAGCCTTCACTTTGACAGGCTCTAAATTGACTTTCTAACTCGGCTGGGTCATGAACCACCCGAATCCCTTTACCACCGCCGCCAGCAGAAGCTTTAATGATGACTGGGTAGCCAATTCGATCCGCTTCTTCCTTGGCCTGCTTAGCATCTGTCACAGAACCTTCAGTTCCGGGCACAATGGGAACGCCGGCTTCTTGCATTAAATCTCGGCTAGCCAATTTATCGCCCATAGCGCGTATATTTTCCGCGGTAGGGCCAATGAAAGTAATTCCAGCCTCTTTTAATGCCGTTGCAAATTCGGCATTCTCACTTAAAAAACCGTAACCAGGATGAACCGCGTCCGCCCCTGACTTTTTAGCGACTTCGATGATTTTATCTATCCGCAAATAGGATTCAGCACTTGGTGCCGGTCCTATGTGGTAGGCCTCGTCCGCGAGGAGCACATGCATACTGTTTCGGTCAGCTTCTGAGTATACGGCCACAGATTGTACACCGAGTTCTCTACAGGTTCGAATCACTCGAATAGCAATTTCACCACGGTTAGCAACTAAGATTTTTTTAAACATGATTTTCTCCTCAGCCACCTTATAAAGGGATGTTTCCATGCTTTTTAGGTGGATTGGTATCCTTTTTGTTTTTCAACATTTCTAGAGAATCAATGATTCGTTTCCGGGTCATCGCAGGCTCAATCACTTCATCGACAAAACCTACTTCTGCGGCCACGTAGGGGTTGTTGAATTTCTCTTCGTACTCAGAAGTGAGTCGAGCTCGTTCCGCGTCAGGATCTTTAGCATTTTTAATTTCATTTCTAAAAATGATATTCACAGCACCGTCAGCTCCCATTACGGCGATTTCCGCTGTGGGGTAGGCGAGGTTAATGTCGCCTCGAAGATGTTTAGAGCTCATAACGTCGTAAGCGCCACCATAGGCTTTTCGAGTGATGAGCGTGATTTTTGGTACAGTGGCTTCCGCATAGGCGTAAAGCAACTTAGCCCCATGTGTGATAATGCCGTTCCACTCTTGATCAGTTCCAGGAAGAAAACCGGGAACATCCACCAAAGTCACTAGAGGAATATTAAAGGCATCGCAAAATCGGACAAACCGTGCGGCCTTTTTACTGGCTTCAATATTCAGACAGCCAGCCAAAACTTGCGGCTGATTGGCCACAATACCGACACTTCGTCCATTAAAACGCGCAAAGCCCACAACGATGTTTTGCGCATACTGAGTGGCAACCTCTAAAAAGTAACCTTCATCCACAATCGTTTTAATCAATTCCTTCATGTCGTAAGGCTTTTTGGAGTTATCAGGGATAAAATCGTTTAAGCTGTCACAAACCCGATCTGGATCATCGCTTGTGGGTAGGATCGGTGGATCATCTACGTTATTGGCCGGAAGGAAGTTAAGAAGTTCTCGAATCATTAACAAACAATGTTTGTCGTCATCCGTGGCAAAATGGGCCACGCCGGATTTCTGAGCGTGAGCCGTAGCTCCACCGAGTTCTTCCTTTGTCACTTCTTCATGAGTTACAGATTTAATCACATCGGGTCCGGTTACGAACATGTAAGAGGTGTCCTTAACCATAAAAATAAAATCAGTCAGTGAAGGCGAATAAACCGCACCACCTGCACAGGGGCCCATGATGGCAGAGATTTGTGGAACCACTCCACTAGAGATGGTGTTCTTTAAAAAGATATCTGCGTATCCGGCTAGAGCTTCAACACCTTCGTGAATACGCGCACCACCGGAATCATTAAGGCCAATGATTGGTGCGCCATTTTTTAATGCCATATCCATGATTTTACAAATCTTACGAGCCTGTGCTTTACTCATACTGCCGCCGAATACAGTGAAGTCTTGAGAGTAGACGTAAACCATTTTGCCATTGATACGTCCATAACCGGTGATAACACCATCACCGGCAATACGGCGTTCTTCCATACCAAAGTTTCGGCAGTTGTGTTTGGCAAAGCGATCGATCTCTACAAAACTTCCAGGGTCGAGTAAGACATCCAATCTTTCTCGAGCAGTGAGTCTTTCACCTTCTTTGTGTTTAGCAATTCGATCCGAACCACCGCCCTCAAAGGCTTTTTCATTGCGAGCAGCAAGATCGTCGATTTTAAATTCCGTGGTCGTTTCCATAATTGGATCCTTTCAATATTAAAATCCGTTAAGGGTACATTCTGCCGTACATGCGTGGGAATGGAATGGTTTCTCTCACGTGAGACAAGCCACAAATCCAAGCCACTGTTCTTTCGATGCCTAAGCCAAAGCCGGCATGGGGAAAAGAGCCGTACTTACGAATGTCGTTGTACCAAGCAAAGTCTTTTTCATCTAAATCGTGTTCTTTAATTTTTCTTAAAATAATATCCAGGTCATCTTCCCGCTGGCCGCCACCGATGATTTCTCCGTAACCTTCTGTCGCGAGCATGTCCACACTCATGGAGTAAGTGGCATCCTTTGGTTCTTCCTTCATATAGAAGGCTTTGATCGCTGTGGGATAATGGTGAACCATGACAGGTTTTTCAAATTGTGAACTTATGATGGTTTCATCAGCTCCACCAAAATCATCCCCATCTACGAAGTCCGGATTTTCTTTTTTAATGATCTCTACAGCCTCTTTGTAGTGAATGCGTGGGAACTCGCCTTTTACAGGAGCCAGTTTAGAAACATCTCTTTCTAGAATTTCCAATTCTTCTTTTTTGTTGGTGATGGTTCTTTGCACCACATACTCAACAAATTGTTCCATCAAATCCATATTGTCGTAAAGATCGTTGAATGCGACCTCCGGTTCGACCATCCAAAATTCGATAAGGTGTCTGCGAGTTTTAGATTTTTCGGCACGGAAAGTGGGGCCAAAACAATACACCTTACCAAAAGCCGCCGCAGTGGCTTCCATATAGAGTTGGCCACTTTGCGAGAGGTAAGCCTTGTCATCAAAGTACTGGGTTTCAAAAAGTGTGGTGGTGCCTTCGCAGGCGTTGGGTGTAAAAACAGGAGCGTCGGTCAGTGTGAAGCCGCGGCCATCAAAAAAGTCGCGAATGGATTTTATAATTTCCGCTCGAACTCGGATGGCAGCGTGCTGACGCTTAGATCGTAGCCAAAGATGGCGGTGATTCATTAAAAAATCAGTTCCATGTTCTTTCGGAGAGATGGGGAACTCAGGACTCTTGCCGATGATTTCAAAATTTTGCGCGCCAATTTCGTAAACGCCAGGTTTTTTGGGATGCTCACGCACAACGCCTGTGATTTTGAGTGAGGTCTCTTGGGTGATATCTCCAAAGTTTTCAAAAGCAGATTCATCACACTCACCACGAAAGTAAATGCATTGAACCATTCCCGTTCCGTCTCTTAGTTCCAGAAACTTAATCTTTCCACTGGACCGAGTGTTGTAAGCCCAGCCTTTCAGTTCGACGGTTTCGTTGACGTGTTTGCCCAGGTCTTCAATAAAATAACGCATATGGTCGTTCCTATATTGGATTTCGAGTAAAAAATTGGACAAATTCTTACACCAATTTACCAGTGAAGACAGTAAAAAAACCCGTTTTAAGCGGTGGGTTTTGTTCGGGATTTTGTGATTTTAAAGGCTCAATGTCGATAGCATCGAGTACAAGACTTTTGCAGTCCCTTTAGGTCCTAAAAACCAATTGAGGTTAGGGTGCTGAATTGATGGAGGTGCCCAACAGAACCTGCAGCGAACGCTGTAGGTTTAAGCTACCTCGGGCTTGGCTGATCATTTGGGAGTCTGAATCCACTCCATTATAAAGCGCTTGTTTAATTTCCTGATAATCCGCAGTGGGTTTTGCCGACCACAGGGCCGCAGCAGCGCCAGCCACAAATGGGGCGGCCATACTGGTTCCGGTCAGATTACCCACGCCGTTACTAAATACCGTGGAGAAAATATCCTCACCGGGAGCAAAAATATCTACAGTGATAGCACCAAAATTAGAATGGGAAGCCATACCACCAAAAAACGTAGTGGATCCCACGGTGATTTGATTGGGCTGAATGTATGCGGCGGGAAATTCTTGTAGGCTGGGTATGTCGATATTGTTGCCGGAGTTACCAGCTGCCGCTACGAATAGAATATTACGAGCGCCGAGTTCAGCAATTTTATTTTCCAAAATAGAACTACATGCGGGCCCACCCCAAGAGGCATTTACCACTCGGATGTTCATAAGCTCACTCATGTTACGAACGTATTCCATGGCTTCAACGGCGGCATCCAATGTTCCACCGGAGGTCTCCTCAATAAAATCCAAAGGTAAAATACTGGCTCCAGGTGCTACACCTTGAGGAAGGCTTGTGGAGTAAGCGATATCATCATGATCGGCGGCAGCAATCCCCGCTACATGGGTTCCATGGCCATTGTTATCGATGTTATTTGGAATACGAGCAGCAAAGTTATAGCCATGAATATCATCTATGTAGCCGTTGCCGTCGTCATCAATCCCATTGGAGGATTTATCTTGGCCGAAACTATCCGTTCCTTTTTCACCGGGATTGGCAATGAGGCGGGGAGCAATCAGCGGATGATCAATGGCAACACCACTATCAATCACGGCTACAGTAATGCCTTGGCCTGTATAGCCCTGTTCCCAAGCATAGGCGGCATTGATAGCTTGACGTCCCCAGTTGCGAAATGTCGGTCCGGTATTTCCATTGAGGTTATTCACCTGGGTATTGGAAGAGTTCATGGTTTCATAGGGCTGAACGATCATTCGCAAGTTGGGATTGACCACACGAATTTTTTCTCGATGGGGTTCAATGGTTTCTTTAAAAAGTTCCGCTTCGGAATCATGTTTCACAACGGTCACCGTTCCGTCGATCCACTCCACGAGGTATTCGCCTTTGATTTCTTGTTCTTCACAAGAGGCAGATTTTTGAAAGACGCTATCACCCGCATCTTTATCGCAAGCCGCTAGCAGCAATAAAGATGTAATTAAAATAACCCTATAAAGACTGCGAACATCCATGTGAGTCCTCTCCAACAGGCACATCCTATGCCCGTATATAGTATTGTCTCTTTTGCTCTGGTTTGCGGTTAGTCCAATCCTTGTAAAAGGCTACAGGTGGGTCTTAGGAGAAAAATCTAGACTTAGACTTTTGGGTTAATAAATAAAAAAAATGGCAGCCATAAAAGCTGCCAATTTACTGTAATGCTAAGTTGTAGAGTAGAAATGCGAAATACGATGTTTAAAGAGACTTTATAAACTGAGCCAGGAAGTCACTAAACTGACTTTCCACTCGGGAAGCCACGGCTTTCACGTCATCGTGAGTGAGGGCCTCAGAGGAAAGGCCGGTACCTAAGTTGGTGATACAACTGATTCCCACAACCTTTTTTCCCATATGTTTGGCCGCAATCACCTCGGGCACGGTGCTCATCCCTACGGCACCACCACCCATTTCGCCAAAAAGTTTCACTTCTGCTGCCGTTTCGTAAGTGGGGCCCTGCACACCAAAGTAAGTGCCATTAAAGTAAGGCACCTGTTTCTCTTTTAAGATCCCCTCCAATTGGTCTGAAAGCTTATGATCAAACGGCTCACTCATATCCGGAAAGCGAACACCCAGTTCGGCCACATTGGGGCCGCGTAGTGGGTTTTCACCAGTCATGTTGACTTGGTCTCTTAGTACCATAAAAGTTCCGGGTTGAATGTCTTTGTTGAGTCCGCCGGCAGAGTTAGTGATCACCATGGTTTGAGCGCCTAACATGCCTACCACACGGGTGGGATGAACCACTTCGGCCATAGAATGACCTTCGTAGTAGTGAACGCGTCCCTGTAAAAGTGCGACGTTTTTATCACCAAGTTGACCTAAAACCAAACGTCCGCCATGGCCTTCTACCGTGGGCGGGAAAAAACCAGGAATGTCTTTGTAGTCGATCGTGGCAACGGCTTCTACAGCATTTACAAAATGACCTAACCCAGATCCTAAAGTCACACTAATATCTGGAATAAAATCGGTTTGTTTACGAATGTAATCCACAGACTTCTTCACATTTTCTAAAATCACGCTAATACCTCATCAATGAGTTTCGGGGGTTCAATGTTAAAATCGGATACAGTAACACTCTCTAATAACATTTGTTTTGCACTCTCAAGATGCTCGTCACCAGAATGGTACAGGGTAAAAAGTGAGTCTCCCTTTTTAACGGTACTGCCAATCTTAAAGTGCCACTCCACACCCGTGGAATGATCGATACGGTCGGTGTTTTTTAATCGGCCGGCTTTGAGTAAAATATTGGCTCGACCCACCATCTCGGTGTCTACGGCGGTTACATGCCCTGACTCTGGAGTCACAATCGTTGTTGTGGACTCAGCAATATTAAAATCATGGGGATCACTGGCGCCCTGGGCTGTGCACATCTTAATAAAGGCCTCATAGGCTTTACCGGAAGTTAATGCGCCTTCTGCGGCACGACGGGCTTCTTGTTTTGTGGAATATTTATTTCCCACTAACAGCATATGGGCGGCCAGCTCGAGGCTGAGTTCTCTAGTGTCTTCATAAAAATCAATGTTGTTTTCCACACAAGTTTTGCTCTGTAAAATATCGATACACTCTTTAATCTCGAGAGCGTTTCCTGCAAAACGACCTAAGGGTTGCTCCATACATGTAAGCAGCGCGTGGCATTTTACGCCGTTCTTTTCAGCGATGTCTTTGAGCCAGGTGGCCAGTTCCCGAGCATGTTCAATGTCCTTCATAAATGCACCACTACCATGCTTAACATCCAACACGAGCCCAGTAACACCTTCAGCCAATTTCTTAGACATGATGCTGGCACAAATCAGCGGAATGATATCTACGGTTTCTGTCACATCTCTTAAGGCATAGAGTTTTTTGTCTGCTGGGCATAGGTTGTCTGTTTGGCCCATAATGCTCAGACCACTTGAGTTCACTTGGTCCACAAACTCTTGGGTACTCAAAAATACGTTAAACCCCTTGATGGCTTCGAGTTTGTCCAAAGTGCCACCGGTGTGTCCTAATCCGCGCCCAGCAATACTGGCCACAGGCAAACCACAAGCGGCAACAATCGGGTCACATATCATTGTGATTTTATCTCCCACTCCACCCGTGGAATGTTTATCCACCACATTATCTACACCTTCAAATTGAATCACATCGCCACTTTCTTTCATAATGCGTGTGAGTGTGGCGGTATTATCCTTAGAAAGAGGATTGAAAAAACAAGCCATGGCAAAGGCGGACATTTGGTAATCGGGAATGGCTCCGCTCACAAAACCATCAATAAAAAACTGTAGTTCTTCTTCGGTGTGTTCCTGGCCGAGCTTGCGATTTCGAATGATCTGTGTGGGAGTAAGATCCTTCATGATTTTCCTGTCACTAAGGATACACTTCGACTGGTACCAAGGCGTGTGGCTCCGGCCTCAATCAGAGCTGTGGCATCGGCAGCGCTTTGAATTCCACCCGAGGCTTTAATGGCTATATCTGATCGAAGTTCACGTTTAAAGATTTCTACATCTTCTACGGTGGCACCGCCACCAGCAAAACCGGTAGAAGTTTTGATGAACTGAACATCGCATTTGTTAAGAATTTTACATATAGCCAACTTATCGGCGTAATTCAGCAAAGAGGTCTCTACAATCACTTTTAAGGGGCGTCCGTTTCGCTTAGCCGCAACAGCCTTGATGTGATCTTCGACTTCATCTAATCGGCCTGATTTGAGCTGTCCAATGGGAATCACCATATCCAATTCATCAGCGCCATCACGTATACAGTATTCTGCCTGGGTCGCTTTGTTGTTTATCCCAGAAGCTCCCAAGGGAAAGTCTACCACAGTACACACCTTAACCTGTGTTTGTTGCAGGCATTGTTTTGCATAGTGCACGTAAACGGGGTTTACACATACTGAATAAAATTGAAATTCTTTGGCCTCATCACATAGCTTTTTTATGTCTTTTGGCTCGGCATCAGGTTTTAAAAGTGTATGATCAATGTATTGATTGAGTTTCACGGTCCATTTCCTCCAAAGCGGCAAGATTACAAAAGAAACGGATCCTTTGCTAGTTTAATTACCAGGCTAGGGGGGAGTTTAGTTGTACCGCTACTGGTCTAGAGTCTAAGTTGTGCCTTGCAACACAGTCCATTAAACTATCTATTATGAGCGGTCCAAAATTGGCTTATCAGTTTATAATTGCAGGTAAAGTTCAAGGAGTGGGTTTCCGTTATTTCACGCAATCAAAAGCTCAGGACTATGCACTGAACGGATGGGTGAGAAACCTCATTGACGGTCGGGTAGAAGCTTTGGCGGTTGGGGATGAAATGGCATTGAACCGTTTTGCTATAGATATGAATCGAGGGCCGGAGAGCTCACATGTGATATCTGTGGAGAGGCATTCTATTGAGGGAGCGCCTGAAATGAGTGGTTTTAATATTGAGAAAGATGGAGAGAAACCATGGCAAAAAGATTAATAGTTACTTTGATGGTTGTTGTAATGTCGGTGATGAGTCCCGCGACGAATAGTTTTGCCCAGTCGTTTGATGATCCAGCTCTCGCTGAATCCACAGGGACCAGAAAGCAAATCGCGACCATTATTTTTGCCGGGCTCGCTGGTGCGATTTTAGGTTTAAGTACGTTGAGTTTTTATGGCCGTCCACAGGATAAGCTTTCTAATATCGCCATTGGATTTGCGCTGGGAGTGATTGCGGGAGCGACCTATACTACATATAAAACGGCAACACGCCCTTATGACTACTATGGATCTGAGTATAAACTTTTACCACCAGAAAACAGTTATCAGTCGGAAGTGGATTTCACAAAAAAGCCAAATATTAACTTGGCCTATTCTTGGGAATTTTAAAATTAGCCGGATTTTTTACCAAATAAGTTATTGATTAACTTCTTGGCTCCGCCTTCACCTTCACCATCTTCGTAGAACTTAATTCCGCCGTCGGCAGAGGGTTGTTGTTGCTGCTGAGGCGATGGGCGCTGAGGAGCGCCGCCCGGTCCTGCGCTAGGGCGAGGGGGAGCATTCGGATTAGGCTTAACAACGCTCGCTGAGGGTGGTGGTTTATGGCCGGGAGATTGGTTTTGACCTGGAGCCTTTTTAGCTTCTTCTTTGGTACTTTTTCTACCCAAGAATTGATCTCCAACCTCTTTGGCGATTCTACCATCCGCAATGAGCTTATTGATGGACTGTTCAAAAGTGATCATTCCATGCTGCATACCTGTTTGCATAGCAGAAGGCACTTGATAGGTCTTCCCTTCACGAATCAGGTTGGCGATGGCTGAAGTGTTCTTTAAAATTTCAATGGCTGCCACTCGGCCAGGTTTATCTATGGTGGGGAATAGATTCTGTGCTACCACACCTCGTAGGGATTCAGCTAACATTACCCGTACCTGTGCCTGCTGGTTTTCAGGAAACACATCTATAATACGATCAACCGTTTTCGCCGCAGAGTTGGTGTGAAGTGTTCCAAATACTAAGTGACCTGTTTCAGCTGCGGTCATGGCGAGACTGATGGTTTCTAAGTCCCGCATCTCACCCACGAGAATGATGTCTGGATCCTCACGAAGTGCGGCCTTAAGGGCTTTGGCAAAAGACTTGGTATGTGATCCCACTTCCCGCTGGTTGACAAGGGACTTTTGATTTTCATGTACAAATTCTATAGGATCTTCAATGGTGATCATATGTTCTTTGCGAGTTTGGTTAATGGTATGAAGGATAGCCGCCAACGTGGTCGACTTACCCGAACCGGTTGGACCTGTAACTAGAATCATTCCTCTAGGTACGTTGGCCAAATCCATCAAGCTATTGGGTAGGTTCAGCTCTTTAATGGTTTTTAGCTCCGTCGGGATGATTCTAAACACCGCACCCAGGCCTTTACGCTGCATGAACACGTTACAGCGGAAACGGCCGTACCCTTCTAAAGCGTAAGAACAATCCAACTCCCAACATTCAACAAATTCTTTTTTCTGTTTATCTGTGAGGATTTCAAACAATAGCCCTTGAACATCTTTATTGGATAAAGAGGGGTGATCTAACTTTACCATTTCCCCGTGAATTCTAAGATATGGGGGGGCTCCGGAAGTAAGATGTAGATCCGATGCGTCTTGCTTTACCATTAGTTTAAATAGCTCATCAATTGCTGCCATTAAGGACTCCTCATTGATTTCACTAAACTTTTCGGCAAATCTGAGGTAGATAATTATGGTTTTATGGTCCAGTATGAGTCTTTAATCCGCTTAACCTCCCCAAAGACTTAGTAGTGGAGACCATGGTCTAGGAGAAATTCATTGTCCTCACAAATTTTAGTTAATGTAAGACCAAATATGACACGTGTGGCTTACGTAGAGAACAAAGAGCTCACCGATTTTAAGATTGATAAGAAGCAATCCCCGACCTTAGTGGGGTCCATTTATCGAGGGAAAGTCATTCGAGTTTTACCTGGGATGCAGGCCGCATTCATTGATATGGGTTTGCAGCGTTCAGGGTTTCTTTACGTGGGTGATATTTTAGAAAATATTTTGGCCAATGAAGAGTATATGTCCTCTCATGATGAGGAAGAAGAGGCGGCGGAAGAAAGTAACCTTCCTAAAGTTACCGACACCCACGATACTCCCTTTAAGCGAAACTACATTAAAACCCCCATTCAAGATTTACTAAAGGAAGGGCAATCCCTACTCGTACAGGTGGCAAAAGATCCGTTAGGAACCAAAGGGGCTCGGGTGACCACGCAAATCTCTTTGCCTGGACGAAGCGTTGTGTACATGCCCCAAGTGGAACATATTGGCGTTTCCAGGCGTATTGAGGATGAATCCGAGCGAGATCGACTGCGAAAGCTCATTGAGGAGCTCAATCCAGGTGGCGGTATCATTGTGCGAACTGCGGGAGAGAAAGCGGATGCCGCGGATTTAGATTTGGACCTGAAGTATTTAAAGTTGGTTTGGGATGAGGTGCAAAAGAACTACCAGAAAAAGAAGTCAGTAGGTCTTGTGTATTCAGACCTAGATGTTGAGTTAAGGGCTCTTCGTGATCTTCTTAATGATGATGTGGACCGAGTTATAGTGGATGACAAAAAGGCCTACCGGAAAATTTCCAGTTTCTTAGGTCAGTTTATGCCGAAGTTTAAAAGACGTTTAGAACTGTATAAGGACAAGCAGCCCTTGTTTGATACCTATGACATTGATATCGAAATCTCTAGATCTCTACAGAGGAAAGTGTGGTTAAAATCTGGTGGTTATATTGTTGTGGATGAAGCCGAAGCCCTTGTGGTGGTGGATGTGAACACCGGTCGCTATGTGGGGAAAAGAGACTTAGAGGACACCATATTGAAAACCAATTTGGAGGCCGTGAAAGAGATCACTCACCAACTAAGGATCCGGAACAGTGGTGGAATTATTATTTTAGATTTAATTGATATGGAAAACCCGTTGCATAGAGAAAAGGTTTTGAATCAATTGGAAATTGAATTGAAAAAAGATCGGGCACGAACGGCGATCATCAGCATGTCCGATCTGGGTTTAGTTGAAATGACCCGAAAGCGCACTCGCCCTAGTTTAGTGAGTACATTGTGCGAGCCCTGTCCCTATTGTGAAGGCAAGGCGTATGTGAAGCAAAAAGCCACGGTAGCCAATGAGATCTTTCGCTCGATTGAAAGAGAGTTGGTTTTGTCACCGGAGCTCGGGAAGGACCTTACCATTTCATGTAATAGCTTGGTGGCAGAATGGATGTATGAACGAGAAGGCGAGATGTTGGATCATATCGAGGGCCTACTTGGGCACCCGCTCACGATAGATGCGGAACCGCAGTTTCATGTGGAAGAATATGAAGTCAGAAGGCCCAACTGACCGTATATTATGGGTCTTAATTGGGAGAATGGGCTGAGCTTGACCCCTAGGGGGAGTGTACGCCGCGCAGCAACGCGCAACACAATAAGTGTAAGTGATTGAAAATACATCTTTTTGCTAGATTCATTCACTTTCGATGCAGGGGAGCATGGGGACTTTAAAAAAAGGAAATTCCTGCTTATATCCTGGGCTAAATCGTTGACATTACTGGTGCAGCGTGGCAGTTTTCGTTGTCTTTAGGCCATTGAGGTTCAGATTTTGATTTGGAGGTAAACCCATGTACGCCATTATTCGCGCCGGTGGAAAGCAATATAAAGTGCAACCAGGTGATACATTAAAAGTAGAAAAGCTTAACAAAGAACTGGGTGAAGAGTTTGACGTAACAGAAGTTCTTGCCATGGGTGGAGATGAAACCGTACTTGGTGAGCCCACTGTTGCAAACGCTAAAGTGACTGTTGTGGTAACTAATCAGTCCAAAGCACCAAAGGTGATTGTTTTCAAAAAGAAGCGTCGTCAAGGCTACCGTCGTATGCAAGGTCATAGACAGCTTTACACAGAGCTTTTTATTAAAGAAATTAGCGGACCTAGTGGTTCTGAAAAAGCCAAAGCGGAAGCTAAGGTTTACAACCCAGAGGCTAAGAAAGAGAAAGAAGCGGCTCTAAAAGCGGAAAAGGCTGCAGCGAAAAAGGCCGGTGTAAAAAAGCCAGCGAAGAAAAAAACAGCTAAAAAGAAAACGGCTAAGAAAAAAACCGCTAAGAAGAAGACAGCAGCCAAAAAGAAAACTGCTAAGAAAAAGACGGCGGCTAAAAAGAAAACTGCTAAGAAAAAGACAGCTAAGAAAAAAGCCACAAAGAAGAAGTCGTAATTTAAATTTTTATTGATTGAGGAGTTATCATGGCATCGAAGAAGGCCGCAGGTAGTACTAAGAACGGAAGAGATAGTAATAGTAAAAGATTGGGTGTTAAGCGCTTTGGTGGTCAGCCAGTAAAATCTGGAACCATCATTGTTCGCCAAAGAGGCACTCAGTTTGAAGTGGGTAACAACGTAAAAATGGGCCGCGATCACACGATCTATTCTGTGATTGATGGTTTAGTAAAGTTTGAGCGAGTGAATAAAAAGAAGCTGAAAATCAGCGTTTATCCTCGTACAGCCTAATTGATCCACTCGATTAATTGATTTTTACAGCCCAATGGATTCTCAACTAGATCTTTTGGGCTTTTTTTTGTCCTGAAAATGAAGCTATGAAATTTATAGATGAAATTAAATTACAGTTACAATCCGGCAAAGGCGGTCCGGGCTGTGTGAGTTTTCGAAAAGAGGCTCATATACCTAGAGGTGGCCCTGATGGCGGAGATGGTGGTCGTGGTGGGCATATTATTTTTAAAGCCTCCGATCGATTAAACTCACTGGTCCATTTCCAGGGGAGACGTAAGTTTAGTGCTCCCAATGGTCTACCTGGCATGGGTTCAAAGATGACCGGTAAAGATGGTGAAGATGTGGTTTTAGAAGTGCCCGTTGGCACCGTTATTAAAAGTGATCAAGGAGAGATTTTATTAGATCTTTCCGCTCCTGATTCTGAAGTGACTTTTTTAAAGGGTGGAATTGGTGGCAAGGGGAACTGTTTTTATAAAACCTCGGTGAACCAAGCGCCGGGTGTGGCTCAAAAGGGAATGCCCGGCGAGCTTAAAAACGTCACAGTGGAGTTAAAGTCTATTGCGGATGTGGGAATCATAGGCTTTCCCAGCGTTGGTAAGTCCACCATTATCTCTGTGATATCTGCGGCCAGGCCCAAGGTGGCAGAATATCATTTTACGACTTTATCTCCGAATCTGGGAGTGGTGAAAGTCAGCGACGAGCAAAGTTTTGTTGTGGCAGATATTCCTGGGTTGATTAAAGGCGCTCACCAGGGAACGGGTCTTGGAATTCAGTTTCTCCGACATATAGAACGCACTAAAATGTTTTTGCATGTTTTAGATGTGAGTGGAATGTCTGGAAGAGAGCCGTTAGAGGATTTTGCTGATATCAACGAGGAACTTAGGGCTTACGATCAATTAGATCACAGTGATGGACGCATCGGTTCTCCTCTTACAGAGCGCAAACAATTGGTCGCACTCAATAAAGTGGATGCGGCACCATTAGAAGTTTTAAATGGTGTAAAACATCAATTACAGCAGAAAAATATAGAGTTTATTGAGATTTCAGCAGCTACGGGTCAGAATATAGACCAATTGAAGTTTAAACTTAATGAAGTTCTAAAGGACTTATCTTCCGAGGATAGTGAATGAATCGCAAAGTAGGAATATTTGGTGGATCGTTTAACCCCATACATGTGGGGCATGTAAATTCAATGGTAACAGTGGCGGAAAAGATGGGACTCACGACCATTAAAGTGATTCCTGCCGCACAAGCCCCTTTACGACAACAAATGGAAGGTCCCTCTCCAGAAGAGAGATCTGAGATGGTGAAGTATGCCATCTCAGATTATCCCGAAGTCTTAGAGTTCGACGACATAGAACTCAAAAGAAAAGGAATCAGCTATACCATCGACACTGTGGATAGCCTCCTACAAACCTATTCTTCGGAAACTCTGTATCTTATTATTGGCGCCGATCAATTTGAAATTTTTGATAAATGGTTGAAGTACGGTGAACTCCTTTCGAAAGTGAATCTTATAGTGACCACTCGACCGGGTGCTTTTTTGCCCTTGGCGAAAGAAGACTTCCCAGGAAGCATACCTGATTTGGTGGCTGAGTTCGATGGCGAAACGGCGGCCTTGAATACGGGTCGCTTTATTCATTTCATCAAATTGGAAGATCAAAATATTTCCGCATCAGATATTCGAAAAAGATTACGTACAGGTAAATCAACCGCAGAACAGCTAGATTCTCGAGTGGATAAGTACATTCGGGAACACAGTTTGTACAACTCTGTGGGTACAAAAATTAAAGACTATGAGGAATTCACTCGTTTTTGCGGCCAGGTGTTGTTTGATCGTAAGGCCATTGATGTACAAGGTTATGACTTGGTCGATATGGGTAAGCCGGTGGACTATACTATTGTGGCGTCAGGAACCAGTAAGCGGCATACAGCAGCCCTGTCGGAACGTATAATAGACAATGTTAAAGATGAGTTTGGCGTTTACCCTTACAACGTTGAAGGTCAGCAAGATGGTCGATGGGTGGTCATAGACTACGGTAATTTAATGATTCATCTGTTTTATGATTATGTTCGTAGCGAATATAAATTAGAAGAACTATGGCGCAGCTCTAATAATCTTAATCTGGTTGATGAAGACTTGCGCGAACGTACGTCCTAATTGCTTATGGCCACACAACTACAACTCATTACCATTCAGTCTTCAAAAGAAGCCTATGTTTCCGAAGGGGAACAGCTCTTTGTTAAAAAGATTAATCCCTATTATCCCATGACGGTAGATAAGATTAAATCCAACTCCGATGGTCGCGGTAAACAGAGCCAAAAGGTGGAAGATGAGGGGCAGAAGATTTTAAAGAAGCTTCAACCGGGCGGAGTGGTCATTGTGTTCGATGAGCGCGGTAAAAACTATTCCAGTGAGAAATTCGCTCAAGTACTGCAGAGTAAGTTGGAGGAAAGCCCCAAGAAGATTCAATTTGTCATTGGCGGCGCGTTTGGACTGAGCGAAGAGATCAAATCAAAGGCGGACTTTAAAGTCAGTCTATCTTCTATGGTGATGAATCATCACATTGCGGAACTGGTGGTGTTGGAGCAAATTTATCGGGCCTGCACCATCATCCGTGGCATCCCCTACCACAACGCTTAAAAGTACGGATACACTTGTTCGGGGTTAGAAGCCGTAGACTTTATGAGGAAAGCCATAATAGGCACCGATTCCGATTTGGCCCGTAGTATTCCAACCCCAGCAGTAAATGGTGCCATCAGTTTTTATACCGCAAGAGTTGTTATCGGTGGCTATGACAGAAATATAGTTAGTGGCATCAGGCAGCGCTAGAGGAGTGTCCTCTTCGCTATTAGTTGGCCCTGTTCCCATCTGAAATTCGCCATCATAACCCCAACAGTATGCGGAGCCATTTTCTATTCCGCAGGTATGCAGATCACCTGCCGAAATGGAAGTCCATAAACTAGAAACCCCTATTTGCAATGGTGATAGGATATCGGTGGCTCCTGGGCCGTCTCCAATTTGGTTTCTCGAGTCCCCACCCCAACAGAACAGTCGACTGGATTCAATGCCACAAGTGTGATCCTCACCCAAAGAGATATCGGTCCAATTGGTATCTGAGCCCACTTGAGTGGGAGCTGTGATAGTTCCTGTGGTCGCGCCATTTCCCTGTTGTCCAGTGGCATCGGAGCCCCAGCAATACAGAGCCCCAGCATCGATTCCACAGGCATGCTCTTTCCCTAATTCCACTTTTGTCCATGTGGTAGAAACGCCAATCTGTAGGGGGGCATCTTCTTGTGCGGCCGCGGCTCCGCCACTTCCAAGCTGATCCACTGAGTTGTTCCCCCAACAAAAAAGGCGACCCGATTCAATACCACAAGTGAACTCAAAACCACTGGATACATCCGTCCAATTGGAATCTACACCTATTTTTTCAGGAGCAGTTACATTTGCACTGGAAGCGGAGCCATTCCCCACTTCTCCATCAGTATCGTCTCCCCAGCAATACAAACTCCCACTGCGGATTCCACAGGTGTGGGATCGTCCGCCGCTGACAGTTTCCCAATCACTAAACAGACCGACTCGTACGGGATAGCCTACAATGGCCGTACCTGTGTTAAAGTCTCCGATCTGGTTGTCACTATTGTCACCCCAACAGTACAATTTCCCATCTCTCAATGCACAAATGCTATTGTATTTCGCGTGAATAAAATCGAACCCATCCATTGTAGAGACTTGTTGAGGCGTACTGGTAGATCCGATCAAAGTGAACCCAACACCCGTTGCTCCCTTACTTCCGTACCGATCTCCCCAACAGTACAAGTCATCGTCTTTGATTCCGCAGGCGTGCGTGAGGCCAACAGAAATTTTTGTCCACTGGGTGCTCGTTCCAACTTGTAATGGAGTGAGGGAGTAAAAAGGAATTGCAGACCCAGTAGCTAAAATTCCATGGTTATTGAGGCCCCAACAAAAAAGGCGACCCGATTCAATACCACAGGATTCATCGGCATAGCCCGAATGAATTGAGGTCCAATTGGTGTCTGTTCCCACTTGCGTTGGAACAGAAAAGTCGGCAAAAGACCCCAAGCCAGTAGAGCCGTAAGTGCCCTCCCCCCAGCAATACAGAGCTCCAGCGTCGATTCCACATGAATAATCCGATCCAAGATCAACGTGAGTCCAAGTGCCCGTGGAGCTAGATATAAAAGGCGCATCTTTACTGCCCTCAACAGGTCCATTACCAAGTTGTCCGTCAGTATCTAATCCCCAACAATAGAGGTTGCCGCTTTCAATACCGCAAACATGTTCATCTCCAGCTGAGACATCTGTCCATCCGGTGAGAGAGCCTACTTGTACGGGTACGAGTGCATCCGCGGAGATTCCAGTTCCGTTTCCCTGCTTTTCGTTAGTGTCTGATCCCCAGCAGTAGAGTCGACCCGATTCAATTCCACAGGTTAAGTTATTTCCAATGGTAACTTCCGTCCAACTACTATCCGTACCCACTTGGGTGGGATCATCCACTTGGGATGTTGTATTGGTGCCGGTTTCACCATTGTTGCTTCGTCCCCAGCAATAGAGTACACCGGCATCGATTCCGCAGGCGTGTTGAGTACCGGCGACTATATTTGTCCAACCTGTACTAGAGCCCACTCTGACGGGAGCGGGCTCATCATCGGTCGCCCCAGAGCCTTGTCCTAAGGTGCCGTATTGATCTGTACCCATACAATAGAGTTCGCCGGAGCTGTTAATAAAACAGGTAAAATCGTCACCCGCACCCACGGCAATCACATCGGTGGGTGTGGAAGTAGATAACAAAAGTTTTAACTCGGCAAACTGAGTGGGAGCACCCTCTTTAATCACAAAAGTCAGTTCAGAGGTTCCAGTTAAGGAGGAGGTACTTGGTAGAGTAAACTCAAGAGGAAAGACGGTTGAGCCAGCAGTTAGGGGAATGGTTCCGCTCCGGCTCCACTCGGAAAGATCATTGTGAAAACCAAACCCCAATATTTCATAAGAAACTTCGGTGTCAAAAGGCAATGGAGATGAGGCCACTAAATTAACGGTTTGGGTAGAGCCCCCTTTAAGAAGTTCTAAGCTTTCGGTATCGAAGGAGAAGGTGATTCCTGCGGAACCGGTTACCGTAATTGTATCCGATGCGACCGATACATCACCCGATTGGGCCTGTACTTTAAAGGAACATAGGCTGGCACTGGGAAGTTCCAGAACACCTGAGATAACGCCATCACTTCCGATGGAGAGTCCATCACAATCCGAATCAATGATTTCAAAATCGATCGAAAGACTTTCTAAAGCGTTCTCACCTGAATCCAATTCAGGAGAAGTGGTGCAGGTGAAAGGGAGGCCTTCCGGAGAAGTGGTGGAACAGGCCGCAGTCACTTTGGAAAGGACATCCGATGATGCGGAGGAATCATCAAATAGTCCAGTTAAAGGCTTGCCATCACAGCCCAAAATCAAAGTGCTGTACAGGCAGAGCAGTAGAATTTTATGTAAATTCACCGACATAAAAACCTTTTTAATCGAATACGGCCTACATGTGTTTATCGGTCGAAGGTCTAGGAGGGCTTTATATCTAAGCGAGAAATTGAGAAATAAATATGAAATGACTAGGGAAGATTCAAAAGATTGAATCTACATGAAACATTTGGGACTAGATCGCCGAACTAGCGGTTTATGATCTTCATAATTTCGTCTCTAAATTGAGCGAGAGCCTCATTGTACTCTTGAGAAGGTCCTTGAATTAACTCTTCAAAGACTTCTTGAGCTTTGTCTTGCATTTGCAGTCTGAGAAACAAAATGTAGAGCACCTCTTTGAGCTGCGACATCTGCGGATCATTTAAGGTTTTTGCGTAATCATTTAAATCGAGAACGACTTTATTAAGCTTATCTCCCCTTGCGGCACTGTATATCAGATGGGTGGAAGAGCGAGCCCTCTTAAACACCCTATTAGGTAAAGGAGTCTTAAGTGGGTTTTTCTCTGAATCATTGCGATCATATAAAGTTATAAATAGTCGTTTTACTTGTGGAGGATCATCCGCCCAAAGGGGGCGGCTGGCACGAATGAGCCAATGATTTTTTTTGGGATCAAAATCAGCCCTCTCTCCAGAAATCCAATTTCGAGAGGCCCATCCGCCCACATGCACTTCGTTAGGGGGCTGTCGATGTATAATTAAAAAGACATCTCCTGGGCGTCGCACTGAAAGCTGATATCTGACGTTATCATCTAACCCATTGTATCCCATAAAATAGAGGCGTTCCGAAAGATGTGAAATGTTGTATTTGGGAAACTTAATGGGAACCACATAGCATCCATAGGCGAGGATAAAAACCAGCGGCGCAAATCGGGCCAGCTTTAAAGATCTACCTCGCACCTTAAGGTTTTCAAGCCTCTTTGAGAGTTCCTGGTAGATAAAGCCATTAGCAATGATGTAGAAGGGAATGGAAACGATGAGGTACCTGTAACTCAAATGCCATTTAACTAAAATCGTGAAAAATAGGAAATAGATGATGGGGAAGGCACTGACAGACAATGCTACCAGCGAGGTGTAGGTCTTTGAAGTGCAGTTCGTTTTTTTAACCACAGTCAAATAGACGAGAGGGATGGCCACAAGTGGAAGCATCCAAAACAATGGTCCCCACCAGGGGAACGGGCCTTGAAACTCTTTTAAAAAACCATAGTAAAACTGCCATTTGATTTGAGACCAATCTAAAATTTTTTGAGAAACATATTCATTTTTATCTCGATTGAAAATTAAAAGAGTGATGTAGAAGGGTAAGGTCCCAAGTAGGGCAAAAAAGAGTTTGGAGCCGACGGGTAAAAACAGTTTTTTATTTTTGGTTGTAAAGAGAAGAATGAGAGTTACAGCAAGAGTACAAGACACAATGATAGCGGGTTGGAGCGAGATGGAATGGCAGAAAAAAAGTGTTATTAAAACCAGTGAGAATGCTGATTTTTTTGTTTTGGGTTGATCCATGTAATTAAACAGACCGATTAAAAAAACCACACTGGCAAAGATAGCAAGTCCATAGGTGCGAGCCTCCGCACCAAGATTTATCACCCATAAATCAGTTACAAATAGCGCGCTCAAAACGAGAGAGAGGATCCGTGGGAAAAGCTGCCTGAGAAGGAGATAGAGGGCTCCATTGGCCAGCGCGAAAAACAAGATGGAATGGAGTCGTGCAGAAAGGGGACTCCATCCCAGATGCTTAAAGACAAAGGCATTGATCATCATATCCAAGGGGGGCTGTTGAATCCACGCTGCAGCGACGCCATAATTAATGAGACTGTCAAAATATGACCACCTCACCAGGGAGTTGATTTGCAATGTTTCGTCAAACCAAAGGTCTTTGTTCAGGTGATAGCTGAAGGCGAGTAGGAACCCACCGACTAAAAAAAGAAGAGCATATAGTCCATCTCGAGGTTGTGACTTTATAATTTTAAAAGCCCAAAGCGCGAGAAACCCAACGGAAAAGATAAAAAGCTGTAGAGTGAACACGGGGTAAAATAGATCTAGAACGAAATCTCTCATGAAGTCCATAAGTAAGAAATAGTCTATGGGGTGAGTTTGAACAACTCCTATTGGCCGATCGGCGGACTTCCATCGCATCTAGGAAGATCATTTCAGTTCTCAGTGAGCACTTCGTTTTGCTCCTTACAAACTATGGCTTTCTGTTTAAATTGTCAGATTTGGAGTGGATCAGAGTTTTTGTGCTTGAGATGTGAAAAACTGTGGAGACAGATTCAGCGCATTCATAAATTTCAAATTCGTATCCCTGGTAACGACAAGCTCCTAGAAATTCAATCTGTAGTACACTGGGATTCAGGATCTTCGGCGTTGATTAAATCACTCACGCAGTGGCAAAAGAGCAGAAGGTCACTGATCCCTCCTCTTCAGAGGCTTTGGGGCCGGGCCGTGGTTCAGTGGTCTGTGCCTCATGTGAACAGGACATCATTCATCGTGCCCATTCCTAGCCGCTGGGGGCGGGGAGGTCATGCTATGGCTTTGGCTGAGGAGTTCACAAGCTTCCGTCATTTTCAGCGGGGGCCACGCCTCAATAAGCCCTTATGGAGTCTTCCTCAAAAACTCAAGGGTCCACAGAGTCGCCTTCAAATCCAGATGGGTATGCCTCGATTCACTGGGGAGTATTCCACCGGTCTCCCCATCTATTTGGTGGATGATGTGGCTACAACGGGAGCAAGCCTCGGAGAGGCCCGACGTCAATTGGAGAGCAGAGGCTTTAGGGTTCAGGGGGCCTATGTGCTCGCAGTTCACCCTCTATTGGCATTAAAATCCAAATGATGAATAGGGCTTGCGGGCCCTCAGTGCCTTTGATAATGTGTGTCAATTAATGCCCCTAGGGGGCCAAGAGAAAGAGAACTGAGTGCTTAAAACTCATTGGATCCTTAAATTCAGTTTGGCGATACATTTTACCCTCGTCGGGTTTTGGGCCCATTCCGCAGAGTCTAAGGGGAACGCGCAGGCCCAGGTGAAGCTGGCTCAATCCATCTTAAGCAAGTATTGGGAAGCCGAGTCTGTACTTATGCGGGTGGAAAAGAAGGTGATTCTTTCTCTTTTAGGACGGGAGAGCACCAGTTCCGGCATGCTGTTGTTCTCACAAGGCCAACTCAGAATGGATTTTAACAAACCGATTGAGCAAGTGGTTGTGATTAATAAGAAAGACATTTGGTTAGCGAAGTTGACCACACAGGCGAAGAAGGAATCCTGGAAGGTCACTCGAGTGGCTCGATCGCGTGCAGAAAATCAACATGCTCTTATGGCTTTATTGTTTGGTGATAAAAAGGTTTGGGAGAAATTAGACGTTCAAGGTGTGAGCGAAAAAGGAGATCTTGTCTCCATTCAACTGAAGCCGAAAAAGCCTGAGTTTTTGCCAGGTATTGTTCGGCTGGCTTTAATCGTGGATAAAGCTGTGAATGAAATTCGTTTAATCAGACAGTGGGATGATAGTGAGAGCGAAGTCCAGATGAAGTTTTTTAACATGATATTTGATATCCCTTTTGAGAAAAACATCTTCGATTATAAGCCACCTAAAGGATCTCAAATCACAGAACTCTAAGTATTTGGTGGAGAAAAAATACCGTGAATGAAACAGATAAGAAGGTTCATTTTGTCAGCCTAGGCTGCCCAAAGAACCTTGTGGATAGTGAAATAATGTTGGGATCTCTTATGGGTGATGGATACTCGGTGTCTGAAAACCCCGAAGAGGCTCATACCGTAATCGTTAATACATGTGGGTTTATTGAAGACTCAAAAAAAGAATCCATTCAGAAAATTATAGAAATGGGTGAGCTCAAGGAAAAAGGTCACCTGAAAAAGCTCGTTGTGGCCGGTTGTCTTACACAGCGGTATAAAGATGAGTTAGTCGAAGGGTTACCCGAGGCGGATCTGTTTGTGGGTTCCGGTGCTTTTCAAAATATAGCAGATATTTTAAAAAATCCGGGATTGGATGAAAACGGACAAGTGAACAAGAAGTTCTTTCATTTGCCCACTTACTTGCAAGAGGAATCCACTCCGCGCATGAATTCTCAGCCTTCCCATAGGGCTTATCTTAAAATCAGTGAAGGGTGTAAAAAAAGATGTGCTTTTTGTGCCATCCCACACATCCGCGGAAATCTACAATCTCGTTCCTTAGACGCTGTAGTAGCTGAGGCAAAACTTTTAGTGGCTGGTGGGGTAAAAGAGTTGATCGTGATCTCTCATGATTTCACTGATTATGGTTGGGACCTGAAGCGCAAAGATGCAGAGAGAACCGAGTCTCCCTATACGCTTTTAAAGCGTTTGTCAGAGGAGTCCGGGGCCCAGTGGATCCGTTTACTGTATCTCTATCCCGACGGTGTTGGCCCAGATGTGGTTCAGCTGATAAAGGAAAAACAAAACCTACTCCCTTACTTTGATATGCCACTTCAGCATATCAACAACGAGGTTTTAAAACGCATGAATCGTAGAATCACTCGGGAAGAGATTGTCGAATGTTTGGATAACATTCGCAGTGAGATCCCAGAGGCGGTGATTAGAACTCAGTTTATCGTTGGCTTTCCCGGAGAGACCGAGGAGGAGTTCGCTGAGCTCATGGCTTTTGTGCAGGAACAAAATTTCGATCGCGTTGGCTGCTTCCAATACTCTCCGGAAGAAAACACCAAAGCTGGAACAATGCCGGATCAGGTGGATGAGGCCACTAAGAAGCGTCGCCATGATTCTCTCATGGAAATGCAGCAGACCCTCTCTCGTAAAAAACAGCAGGCGATGATTGGTAGAACCTTGGATGTAGTCGTGGAGGGAGTGAGCGAAGAGACGGATCTGCTTCTTCAGGGGCGTACAGATATGCAAGCTCCAGACATAGATGGAATCATTTACATCAATGAAGGACAGGCTGAGATCGGACAAATAGTTAAGGTGGAGGTGACCGACGCCCACGACTATGATCTAGTTGGACGGATTATATAGGCTAAACCACTGAGATGACGGCACTTTTTGTTGACGCCTTGAAAAAATGTTGCTGCTATAAAGATAGCTTTAAGGCGCAATGGTGCCCTATCTACGGAGGGATTGGGAAAGTGTTTAACGGTCAATTGGTCATGTTATTTGTGTATTCGGTAGTCATACTTTTTGTTGTCAATGTTTTGGTGAATTGACGATTAATTTCAATCATTAAGGCGATTCCTGAGCTACCATTGAAATTCTCCCTAGAAATTATTATAAAGTGGTTTCGACACACTCTTCTTTGATATTCATCGAAATTCCTTCGTGTATTGAGGCTGATCATGTTCCGGCTGTGGCTGTGTACTTTAATTCTATCTATGGGTTCTCTATCGAGTGCTGGCCTATTGGAAAAAGGCAGTCGACTTGAATTTGTGGATGCCACTCAAATGGGAGAGATCTCTTTCTCCATGGATGTGGGCTTTAAGAACTGGGAAAAGAACGATCAGTTAAGTTTAAAAAACCGGAGTTTAAGTCAGTCTCAAGCCATTCAACTGCAGGGAGAACTGAGTCAGTACGACTTTGCCAATAGCGGTGGAAGCCTTAATGAGTCCTACGGCCTACACGAAACTCGTTGGGAGTTTCGTCCCAGCTTGGGTTTTAAGTTGGACTATCATTGGAAGATTTTGATGACGGCGAATATGGTTTCCTCTAGCTATGCTTTTGATCGCCAGCTCAATGGAGACCCTAGTATCTATGCCACGCAAGCTTTGAATGAGAGCTACCGGAGTTTTGGCATTCGTCCACCGGTGGACCATCAGCGGGACTATTGGAAATCTTTAGAGGTGGTTTCGCAATTTGATTTTTACCAGTCCTCTGATGAGGCCTATGGTTGGATAATGAGCCTCGAGATTCCCATGAGTGACCAGATGAATGAGTATTCCCTAGTAAACCCTTTACCAAATGAGTCTCAGATGGATATAGAGTTGGGTTTGTTGGCTCAGAACAGATGGTTAAGTCCGCGTCTAAAACAGGGATTATATGTGTTCTATAGAGCTCAGCTGGAGTCTAAGGCTTCACTTTGGAAAGAGGATCCAGTCAATCCTGATAAGCTTATCAGCGAGCAAGTTTCCAGAGATGTTGGTGATCAAATTGGAATTGAGATAGCCCATAGATTTGAAGCGGGTGCGAGATGGGCGATTCGCGCTGCCTATGAGTATGTGCATCAGTACAAAGACAAAATCAATAACATGCAGCCAGCCTTTGATGCATTACTTAACGATTCTTCGGAAACTCAACACTTAGCTCTAGAGTCCATTTGGCATTTAGGGCGAAAAGGTTGGAGTGCAAATGTCAGAGTAGAACGCCCTCTACAGTCGTCTGAAGGAGACCCATCTGCATACAGTATGGGCCTATCAAAAGTCTTTTAAGATACCTTAGTTTCGGAAAGTGTAGAGGTCAGCGTAGTTTCGACCAATTTCTTCGCTATCTAGCCCATAACCTACAACATATCGGTCATCGATAGTTCGGCCGGTATAATCAGGCTTCAATGGAAGCTCTCGGCGAGCGGGCTTATCAAGTAATGTCACAACTTTTAAGCTGGCGGGATCTGAGGCGCGGAGTCTTTGTAGTAGAAAATCTAAAGTCCTACCGGCATCGATAATTTCCTCTACCACAATCACGTGCTTGTTGGTGATATCCACATCAATGTCTCGAGTGATGCGAACGCATTCCCCGCGAGGAGAAATCAAGTGAACAAAATCTAAAACCATTGGTAGTTGAAGTTTTCGCATAAGATCGGCAACGAACAAAACAGAACCCTTAAGCGGGCAAATCATAACAATGTCTTTGCCGACGTAATCCCGTTCAATCTGTTTGGCAAGATCTGTCACCATACCATCGATCTCTTCAGCCGTAATAAATGCACCCATTTGATTTTTTAACTGACTCATAATTTCACCTACAATGTGCTTTCCATTTTAGTTGTTTCGGCGGTTTCGGCTTGGCGGATTAAACGCATGGCCTGTGGATGTTCAGGAGATTTATCTAAAACTCTTTCCCACTCACTAATGGCTTTTGTTACTTCGCCACCATCGTAAAATATTTGTCCTAACTTTAATCGACCAACAATAAAATTAGACTGTTCAGAAATTAGCTTTTCTAACAACTGAATAGCTCTCTTGCGTTGGTTGGACGACAAAAGGATGTCTACTATTTTCATACCATACTTGGCTTTTTCAACCGACAAGTTCATAGCTTTGTAAAACTGGTCTAAAGCTTCGCTGTCGCGGCCATAACGTGTGTACATTTCCGCCAATTCATCATGCTTAAGCGCTAGTTTTTCATTAACGTAAGGATCTTCTTCCATACGTTTTTGGTCCAATACCTTTTTTGCATCTTCAAAAACCTTTTGTCCCTCTTCATAGCGACCCAGGTCATTCAAAATAATACTCAGGCCCACAGAGGCATCGGTGAAGGTCGGATCAATTTCTAAGGCGCGCTTAAAAGATCGTATGGCTTTATTAAACTTGCCTTGATCATAGAAAATGGTTCCCAGCATATGGAACACTTCAGAATTTTTAGAATTTCTAAGAATGAGCTGGTTTAAAAGTGGTTCGGCCTGTCGGTACTGTCCTTCGTTAAAATACTCTTTAGCCGTAACAAATAGTTCCGACTGATCGACGACGTCCTTCATCTTCGCAACTCCTTTTGTGCCTCATTATGCTCCTTAGATCCTGGAGCGAGCTCGGCCAAACGGCTTAAATACTGCTTAGCCTTTCTTTCGTTTTTCCCACGATTTGCACTCGTCACGGCACCTAAAAGTGCGCGCTTATTAAAACCAATGTTAGAATACTTTTTAAGTACTTCTTCATAGCGGCCCAAAGCAGAAGAGTACTCTTCTTGCTTCATATAAAAATCGGCCACATAGAGTTCTTTTTGTGCCAGCTTCTTTAAAGCCTTATTTCTGTGTTCCTTGGCTTTAGCAATGTGGCTACTTTGTGGATACACATCCATGAGCTCTTCAAAATATCTAATGGCGTCTTTGGCTAGGCTTTGATCTCTTCCGATTTTGTCTGGTAGCTGGTTGAAGTAACTCATTCCAATTCTAAAGGTCACGTAGTCAGCAATTTGATCTCGTGGATAGAACTCTTTGTAGAGTTGATAGGCCACTTGAGCTTCAGCGTAAGATTCCCGAGTAAAATTGATATCGGCGACTTTTAAATCAGAGGGCTTAGCAAATCGACTATAGGGAAATCGGTTTTTTACGGCTTGATAGTGATTGATCGCTTCGTCGTAGCGTTCAAATTTTTCGTACTCTTCGGCTTGCTTAAAGGCACCTTCTGCTGTGCTGGTGTCATAGGTTTGAAAGCTAGAGCAAGAAATTAAAACAGTAGAAAAACAGAGTGTTATAAGCGCTTTATACATAGCGGCCAGTTTACTTATTGGCTCAAGGGGAAGTCAATGAGAGCCCCCATGAGGGAGCGTTTGGCGACAAGTATTGCGGCGCGACACCTTGGTTTACGTGTTTAGGATCTAAAATCCAGAATGTGACGGTATACGTTGGTGACGGTCACTTTGAGTGCGGAAGTCACTGGGATGGCTATGATCATGCCTAGAACTCCCAAGAGTTGGGCTCCTATAATCAGGGAGAGAATGACGGTCACCGCATGCAAGTCCACTATTTTAGCTACAACTATGGGAATAATAAAAAATACATCGATGATTTGAGCAATGAGATAGGGCACTGAGGTAATAAAAAGCCCCACCATTCCGTCGCCGTTAATAAAGCTGATGACCAGGGCGGGCACCATACCCACAACAGGACCCACATAGGGAATTAAATTGGTTATCGCTGCAAAGAAGGCCAAAAGTGGCGCGAAGGGAAATTCAATAATCCATAGTCCGATCCAAGTGACCACTCCGACAAAGGCGGCCTCAAGTAGGCGGGCTCGAATAAAATCCCCCATTTGAGTGTTGATTTGGTGCTGAAGGTTTAGCGTCAGTTCAAATAAGTTGTTGGGCACCATTGAAAATAACATTTTAGCAAACTTAGAGCCGTCTTTCAGCATGAAGAAAGCCAGTAGTGGTGCTAGGAAGGCGGTTGTGAGGGACTGAGAAAGGATTTGCGGAATATCTTCGAAGATAGATTGGGTGAAAATACGCATATAGTATTCAAAGGTTTCAGTGATATTGAGATCGCCAAAAAACTCTGTCAAAAAATAAAGCTTTTCTTCCGTTTGATTAATGGTGTCTGTGAGCCCGCGAACATAGCGTGGGAAGACTTCTCGAAATTCACTGATCTGACCAAACAAAACCGGCGAGAGCGCGGCAATAAGAAGAGTTAAAATAATACTGGTTAAGCCAAACAGGCCAAAAATAGAAAAGGATCTATGAAAGCCTTTTCGTTCCAATAAATTCACTATGGGGCTAAACAGGTAACTGATCACAAAAGCTAGAACAAAGGAAATTAGAAGGTTATCCACCTTGAGTAACATGGTGGCAATTAAGATCATAGTGAGTAGAAACGCCACCATTTGAATGCGACGTTCTCTTATGATTCTTCTTTTCCAGGCCAGTTTATCCATATTTTATGTCTTTTTGGGTTTCAGAAAGTCCACTTGGCGTTTGAGCTCAGTGATCTTTGAGGTGGTTTCTCTTAAACGTCGACCCAAAACCTCGCTCAATTTATTAATGATTTTTACCCCAGTGGAAGGACTTCTCTCGGTTAAATCATTTAAGTCCGGCTTAAAAAAACCAATCAGCGTGGACTCGCCACAGGAAATGGCGGAGGCCGACCGCCGAGATTTTTGCTCGACCAGAGCCAGCTCGCCAAAAAAATCGCCTGGCTTTAAGCGGGTAACAAAAGCGTCCGACTCTTTTTCGTCCTGCCGATCTTCTTCCACAACAATATCGACATTGCCTTCACTCAGGATATACATCCCCACGCCGGCCTCGCCCTGACGGAAGATGTACTCTCCGGGACGATATTTCCGAACATGGATGGTATTCATAAGTAAGTTAATTTCTCGACTGGTGAGATCCTCAAATAAAAAATTGTCTTTTAAAAAATGGGCCAGGGTTCGTTCACTCTGCCCTTTTCTAAAAAAATTGTCCCAAAGGTAATTCATTTTGCCCATCCTGTATGAGTGAAAATAGTCTCATTGGGTACCCATCCTGTAAAGCCTCCTGGATAGGTAATTAAAGACCACTCATCCAGAGTCTTTCGTACAATCACTTCTTGCCCTTGGTTGAGCTCGAAAATGGAGGCGCTTTTTTCATTGGGTCCAGTAAATAGTGATTGGGAAGGAGGTAAAATAGTGGCACGCGTGAGTATCAACTCCATAACGACCAGAGTGGCTATAATAATTAACAACAGGTTTGCGCCGGTTCCCACGAGCGCTTTAATGGGCAAATCAGGAAGGGGTAAGTCTTCCTCAAAGGCCTTCTTTTTATGACCAAGATATTTCAACCATTGCCAGCCAGTGAAGGTGAGGGCCATTAGCAATAAAGCTAGCACTAGATCAATGGAGAAAAAGTGTACGACTTGTTTTTTTAATTTTTCCATTGGGGAGCCGCCGGAATGGGCCTGTGCCGCAGGAACTTTTTGCGAAAGCTCCTTGAGGTGTTCTTCGGCGGCGTCAAAGCTCCGGTCTAAATTAAGAGCTCGGCGTAAAGCGCCCACAGCAATACCTAATCGATTCACTTTTGCGGCAGTGATACCAAGGTTGTAGGCGGCACTTTTGTTATTGGGATCATGGAAGTAAGCCTGCCTAAAGGCATTGTAGGCATCAGGGTATTTTTGGTTCTGATAAAATCGTACTCCCTCAATGAAAGCGGCTTCGGCGGTGTCATAGGAAGGTGTTTTGTCAGCCATATCCTGTTCTAGTTCGTCTGCGGAAGGGGATTCTGCTTCGACAGTCTCCTCTTCGTCGGCTCCAGCATCAGTCGCCTCTGTGTCTGATGCTTCTGTATCACTTGGGCTTTCCTCTAGGGAAGTGCTCTGTTCGGAGTTGGCCGCGTTCGTAGTGGGATTTTCCATGGTGAGCGTATTTTGTCCAAAAACGGGCCCACAGAATGTCCAAATGAGAATAAATAGAATTCGCTTCAACATAGTGAACAGTCTATCGAACAATGCGGCGTATCGTCCACCTCTATGTGGTCCCTTTTAGCAACGTATTCTTGTTACTTCCCACGACCGAAAGAAGCGAATGGCCTTGTCTGTCATGAGCCCTAAGAGTAAGCTCAACCCCACTCAATTTTCGCAAAATACATGAAGTAAGGCGGTAAAAAATGGCAACAAGTTTTGGAGACCAACTCAGCTCCTCTCAACAACTAGAAAATTTGTTTGAACAAGTCGTGAAGGAAGTGCAACACATCGGTTCCGAAGTTCATACTGTTGGCGAAGCTAGGCCTGAACTGGCGGAATCCTCTCAATCTTATATTAAAGAGCTTGAGGAAAATCGAGGACGTCCTTTGTTCTACCCCTATATAGGAAGCGGAATTGGTAACGGACCCTATGTGGAACTACAAGATGGCTCGATAAAAATTGATCTTATTAACGGAATTGGTATCAACATTATGGGTCACTCTCATCCAAGAGTGATTCAAGCGGGCTTAAAAGGAGCCGTGCAGGATGTGGTCATGCAGGGAAACCTACAGCCGGGCAAGGAGATGGTTAGGTTTGCAAAAAAAATTGTTGAAATTGCTAAGCGTGGCAGCCGACTGAACCATTCTTGGATCACCACTTCCGGAAGTATGGCCAACGAAAATGCGTTAAAAATGTGTCGTCAAAAAACAGACGGGGCAAGAATGATTATTTCCATGAACGCCGCCTTTGCCGGACGTACGACAATGATGGCTGAAGTGACAGATAATGATACCATGCGGGTCGGTTTGCCTCGATACGACGAAGTATTGCGAGTTCCCTTCTTTGATAAAAATAATCCTAATTCTATCGAAGACACCACCAAGATAATGAAAGAGCATATTGAAAAACATAAGGGCAATATATGTGCATTTATGTTTGAGCCAATGCAAGGGGAGGGTGGATATAATGTGGCTCCGAGAGAATACTTCCTGCCACTCCTGGAGCTGTGTAGAGAAAACGGCATTCCTGTTTGGGCGGACGAGATTCAAACTTTTTGCCGTACGGGAGAGTTCTTTGCTTATGACACTTTAGGAATTGGTGACTACGTGGATGTTTGTACAGTCGCAAAGACCATTCAGTCGGGTTGCACTTTGTATACTGATGAACTGAACCCTAAGCCGGGATTGATTGCTGGGACCTTTGCTGGGTCTGCGGCGGCACTTTCTTCGGGTCTTGAAATTTTAGAGATGATGGACAAGGAAGGGTATATGGGTCCCGAGGGTAAAGTTCAGAAAATTCACAATCAGTTTATCGGAATGCTCAATGAACTGAATGAGACCACTTGCAAAGGACTTCTTCAGGATGCCGGAGGACTTGGACTTATGTGTGCGGTCACTCCTTTGGATGGTTCCCGAGAGGCGATGTTAAATTTAGCGAAAAAGCTTTACGAAAATGGAATTATAGCTTTTGGCTGTGGCAGAGGACCTTTTCGGTTGCGCTTTTTATTGCCAGCGGTTTTGGAAGAAAAACATTTTTCAGCGATGAAGCCGATTATTGAAAAGTCAGTGTTGGAGCTCGCTTGAATTTAGTTGAAATCAGCAGAAAGTTTATTGCCATAGATAGCTCCCATTCTCAGGGTACTTCGGACCTTGTTAATTTCATTGAGGAGCTGTGCGCAGAGTATAAACTTTTTGTAGATATTCAAGATGAGGTTTTAGAGGGGCGGAAAGAAAAAAATATTATCATTCGCCCTCACGCTGAAACCATGTCAGGTGAACTTTTGTTACAAACCCATTTAGATACACCTGACCCCGGGATTTATTCTCTGTGGACTAAAACCGGATCTAATCCCTTTGATGGAAGTATCTATGGAGATGAACTCTATGGCCTTGGAGTCGCCGACGTAAAGTTAGATTTTCTATGTAAATTGATGGCTATGATTCAGGGGATAGAGTTGGGCCATACGCCCAATGCTGTTTTGGTGGGAACTTTCGCGGGAGGGTCTTCTATGGCCGGCGCGGTAAAATTGATTCGACGGGGCAAGATCAATGCCAGTCATGCTTTGGTGGGCCATCCAACGGAGTTAAAGCTGATTAATGCCAGTGCCGGGTATGCAGCTGTGGAAATCACCATACCTTTTTCAGACGAGGAGATGAATTACCACCGTGAACATGATTTACGAGTCAGTAGCTCTTGCCAGAGTAAAATGTTTTATGGAGAAGCGGGGCATTCGTCGCACACGCTCTTAAAAGAAAATGCCATTATTAATATGATGGAATTCCTGGGACAGCTGCCTGAGGGCATTGCTGTTCTAGACATGGAAGGTGGTTCACATTTTAATGCCATTCCAGAGTCCGCCGTTTTGGAGTTTGATATCATGGGCGGGTTTAAACAACCCACAGTAGTTGTTAAGACAGCTAAAATAGTTGAAATTGTAAAACAAGTAGAAGCTGAGTTCGAAAATTTTCCTTGTGAAGGATTCACCCCAAGTGTGCCAACACTCAATATTGGTACGGTAAAAAAGCAAAAAGATTATTTAAGGTTTACGGGAAGCTGCAGGATTACCCCTAATATTGCACAAAATACTTATGAAGAATGGATGGGAAGAATCGATTCTGTTTGTAAAGAAGTTGGAGCGACTTTCCGAATTGTGGATTACAAGTCGGCTTTTTCCACCAAAGAAGACTCAAGGTTTTTAAAGTTAGCTAAAACTGCATTGCAGAGCCTTGATGTTGAAGTGGATGTAGATTACGGCAAAATTTCTGCTACCACGGAAGCTAGTGTGTTTCACAGAATGGGAATACAGTGTCTTGTTTTTGGGGCTGGAACTCATGCGAACAATTCCCATGAACCGAACGAGAAGGTCAGCCTTCGAGAGCTTCAGCATTCCGTGGATTTCTATGAAAAAATTCTCCAAAATTATAATGGTTTGAATAAAAGCAATGGAGCGGAATCATGAGTTTTGTTGTTCGACGAGCGGAAGAAAAGGACTTAGAGGATATTTATTCGCTCTCTAAACAGTTTGTTTTACTCAATCTACCTTCGGATAAACGTAAAATTTCCGATAAGATTGATCTAAGTCTCCAGTCTTTTAGTGGCGCTGTATCTAGAGACAAGGCTCGATTTCTTTTTGTCGTAGAAGACCTCGAGCAATCTCGAGTGGTGGGTTCAGCACAGGTGGTGGGTAAAAAAGGAACACCTGAAAATCCCAACTTTAGTTTTCAAATCATTAAAAAGGAAAGGTTCAGTCCGGACCTGAGCGTGGGTTTTATTCATCAAATTCTCCGTTTAAAAATGGACACGGATGGACCATCTGAAGTGGGCGGCCTAGTGGTCGATAAAAATTATCGGCGTCGACCTGAAAAAGTAGGACGGACTTTATCCTTGGCTCGATTTTTATACATTGGCCTGCATCAAGACTATTTTGAAGATATGCTTTTGAGTGAGTTGGCTCCACCACTGACGGATGAAGGGCGAAGTGAGTTTTGGGAAGCTTTGGGGCGTCGGTTTACGGGGATGCCTTACAAGGAAGCGGATGCACTGAGCGGACAAAACAAAGAGTTTATTAAGTCACTCTTTCCGGAAGAAGATATCTATGCTTGTCTATTAGATTCTCGAGCCAGATTGGTTATGGGGCAGGTGTCTAATCAAACACGACCGGCATTGCATCTGCTGAAAAGAATAGGATTTGATTTTAATAATGAAGTGGATCCTTTTGACGGAGGACCTCATGTACAATGCCCTACAAAGGATGTAACACTGATAAAAGATGGTCAGCACTGTACATTCAAGGGGGAGAATAGTTCGGGCACCTATAGCCAAAGAGGCCTAGTGGCCCTTTCAAGGAACAACCAATTTTATGCGGTAGAGGCTTCCTATGAGTTACAAGGCCAAAATATATTTTTACCTAAGCACATTTGTTCAAGTTTAGAAATTGATACGGGAGAAACATTGATGGTTTCTCCAGATCGGGCAAAGGAGACAATAGTATGAGCACCACTTATGAATATAAAGGTGATTACATCAATGGCGAATTTATTCGGCCCTCTAGGAAGGATGGAGAGTGGTCTAACGTTTCACCAGGAGATTTAAAAGACCGGGTTGTTTCGATTGATTGGGGTTACGAATCCATAGACTCTGCCGTATTAAGTGCCTGCAGTGCCTTTGTGAAGTGGAGGCGTTTGAGTTTTGATCAGCGAAAAGAGTATCTATTTAAACTCAAAGAGGTCTACACCGAGCACAAAGAAGAATTAGCAGAAGCCATTTCTCGTGAAACGGGAAAGCCGCTTTGGGAGGCACGCACAGAAGCGGGAGGGATGATTGGAAAAATAGATATAACTTTAAATCATTCCATGAAGCTGGTGGCTGAACAGCGTATCGAAAACGCGTTACCTAATGTGGATGGTGTTATTCATTATAAGCCGCGTGGTGTGATGGCTGTGATTGGCCCGTTTAACTTTCCAGGACACTTGCCCAATGGCCATATTATTCCCGCACTCGCCTTGGGTAACACCATTGTGTTTAAGCCGTCAGAAAAGACACCCTATGTGGGTCAATTGATGGCCCAACTCTTTCACAAAGCTGGGTTTCCTAAAGGTGTTTTTAATTTACTACAAGGACAGGGTGAAACGGGTAAACGCTTGGTGGCTCACGAAAAAGTAGATGGTGTTTTGTTTACGGGATCATATGATGTTGGCCTTCGAATTAAACAAGAGACTATCCAGCATTATTGGAAGCTTCTCGCTTTAGAAATGGGTGGAAAGAATACGTGCATCGTTTGGGATGATGCGGATTTAGAGAAAGCGGTCTATGAGAATATTGCAGGTAGTTTTTTGACTTCGGGTCAGCGATGTTCCTGCACAAGTAAAATTGTTTTACATAAAAGTATTGCTGATAAATTCATTGAAAACTTTCATCAGACAGCTAAAAAACTAAAAATAGGACACTGGAAACAAGATGATGTTTTTATGGGGCCCTTAATCAGCGAGGGGTCGGTAGACAACTATTTACGTTTTCAGGAAATAGCCAAACGCGAAGGCGCAGAAAATATAATGCGTGGTAAAGTTCTTGAGCTAAATCCTGGGGGGCATTATGTCACTCCAAGTATTCACCGGGTTGCTAAGAATGATCCTCAATCTATTTATCAAAAGAGTGAGATATTTGGGCCAAATGTTTGTATTTATACTGTGGATGATTTCGACGAGGCGATTGAGGTTGCCAACACTTCGGGCTTTGGTCTAGTCACATCGGTCTTTACTAAAGACCAGTCGCTGTACGAAAAGGCCTGGCTAGAAGCCCGGGTGGGATTGCTGAACTGGAATAGAACCACAAATGGAGCCTCTTCAAGAATGCCGTTCGGTGGTATGGGTAAGTCCGGAAATGACCGTCCATCAGCCCACTTTGCTGTTCAATATTGTTCGGTTCCAGTATCATCTTTAGAAGATCAAACAACATTTAATCCGGAATCTGTGTTTCCGGGAGTGGACTACGAGTTTAAGTAAATGAAGTATCTGATTCTAGTGATTTGCCTTGTGTTGGCTGCTGTTGTGGGAAAGGGAGTGTTCTTTGCTTTGAGCTCTCCCGGTCAACCTGAGAATAAATGGGTCTATATGGTTAAAGAAGGGGCTTCGTTTAATCAGGTAGCCTCCGAACTCTACAAAAAAAACCTTATCTCGAGTGAGCTTGAGTTTAAAATAATGGGTCGTATATCTGGATACACGACTAAAATTAGAACCGGTGAATATGCACTTCACGGCGGAATGAAGCCCATTGAGATTTTGCGAGTGATTAGCTCAGGTAAATCGGTGACCTATCCCATCACTTTTCCCGAGGGTTATAATATGTTTGAAATGGCCGAGCTAGCGGAGAAGAAGGGTATCGCTACGGCCAAGCAATTCTTAGCTTATTGTCACGACTCCCAGTTTATTAAGACTATTTTAGGCGACAATGTGGAAACCTTAGAAGGCTATTTATTTCCTGAAACTTATCAGGTGACTCGGTCAGAAGGGGCACGCGGCCTTATTAAGCTGATGGTAAGGAGATTTTTGCAAGTCTATGGAGAAGTGGCTCATCTCGCCCCGACAAATGGGTTCACTCGACATCAGTGGGTGATTCTTGCCAGTATTATTGAAAAAGAGACTGGATATGAAAAAGAGCGTGGGCTCATTTCTTCAGTGTTTCACAATCGCTTGAAAAAGAATATGCGATTGCAGACAGATCCGACAGTAATCTATGGCAAGATGATGCAAACAGGTGCGCCTGTGAAAAACATCACTAAAAAGGATTTGCGTACTAAAAATTCTTACAACACTTACACGTTTAGGGGATTGCCGAAAGGGCCCATCTCAAATCCGGGTCGAGCGGCATTGCTTTCTGCGTTTCAACCGGATGACACGGAGTTTTTGTATTTCGTGAGTCGAAATGATGGTACCAGTAAATTTTCGGAGACACTCAAAGAGCACAATTCAGCGGTTAGAAAATATCAGTTGAATCGTAATAATCGCGTGGGGAAAAGTTGGCGGGATTTAGATCAAGACTAGATTCAGAGTCGGCCTCTTTTGAATTTTTTCGTTAGCTCTATATAAAAATCATTAAAAAGCAAGAATCGGGTCGTTTATTAACGAGGTCGTGTCTATATTGGATCCATGGGAAATCAGCCGCATATCAATTATCTCAGGATAGAAAAGGCGATTGAGTACATCATCGAGAACTATAAAGCTCAGCCGTCTCTACAAGACATATCTCAATCGGTGGAACTTAGTCCCGCTCACTTTCAACGCCTCTTTCAGTCTTGGGCTGGAGTCAGTCCAAAGCAATTTGTACGTTATTTGAGTTCAAGCTTTGCCAAGTCAAAACTCGCCGAACAAAACTCGCTTTTGGATACGGCTTTGAGTACGGGTCTTTCTGGAAGCAGCCGTTTACATGATATGTTTATTACTATAGAGGGAATGACGCCTGGAGAGTACAAAAGCGGAGGGGAGTCTCTAAAGATTAACTATGAATATTCGGGCTCACCGTTTGGCAAAATAATTGTAGCTTCCACGGGAAAAGGTATTTGTCATATCGCATTTAATGAAGATGAGAAGGCGGCATTGGCTGAGCTAACAGCAATGTTTCCGAAGGCGAAATTTTCTCAGCAGAGAGACCACTTACAAGATAGTGCGATGGCCATTTTCAAAAAGGATTGGAATCAGCTAGATCAAATAAAACTGCACCTTTACGGTACGCCCTTTCAGATAAAAATTTGGGAAAGCTTGCTAAAAATCCCAGAGAGCGCTTTGGTCACTTATAAGGATGTAGCTACAGTGATCGGTTCGTCCAGCTCATCGCGCGCCGTTGGAACAGCTATTGGAAAAAATCCCATCGCTTACTTGATTCCTTGTCATAGAGTGATTCAAACTAGCGGTCAATTGGGCGGTTATCGTTGGGGGTTGAGTCGGAAGTCTGCCATTATTGGATGGGAAGCGGCTAAGAAGGAGGGCTTAGATGGGTCTTAAAAACCTACTGCCCTATGACGGTGAAGTGTTTTATTGGGGGCCGATCTTCGAGCCTTCACAATCTTATCAATTCTTTGAAGACCTACTGAACAAAATCGCGTGGAAGAATGATGAAGCTCGAATGTTTGGAAGGACCATGGTGACTAAAAGAAAGGTCGCCTGGTATGCGGAAAAGCCGTTCACATACACTTACTCCAAAGTGACTAAACAGGCCTTGCCTTGGATTCCTATTTTAGAGAAGTTAAATTCAAAAGTGAAAAGTGTCTGTGGGGATCATTTTAACTCTTGTCTCTTGAACCTTTATCACAGCGGTGTAGAAGGTATGGCTTGGCACAGTGATGGGGAGAAGGATCTTGTTAAGCATGGAGTGATCGCTTCGGTGAGTTTTGGAGCAGAAAGAAAGTTTTCCTTTAAGCATAAAAAATCTAAGGAATCAGTGTCTTTAACCCTTGAGGCGGGTTCACTTTTGATTATGAAGGGGGAGACACAGGACCATTGGTTACATCGTCTTCCGCCCACAAAAAAGGTATCGGAGCCTAGAATCAATCTGACTTTCAGGCAAATTCAAGACAGCACAAACAAAGATTAAATTACTTTCTAAGTTTACGCCGTTCTTCTTTTTCTTTTTCCAGTTCTTCTAGCTCTTCAGGGGTCATTTTCCTTAATATAACTCGAGATTGAGCCGTGTAATTTCCCACGTTAATTTCGGCATGATATTCGTACAGGGTGATATCGTTCGCCCCTTCAATGGCATAAAGAGCCGCGTTGTAATCGGAACCGTTAGCATCACCACTTTTGAAATAGTCGGAAGGTTTGGAGTCCAGCTCAGAACTTTCGATCATGTCGGCGTGAAAATAGCCACGAGGATCACCCTCTTCGGCATGACCATCTGTGATGAGGTAAGTACCGCTGTCTATAAAAAACTTTGGAGTCTCGTCATCTTTGGTAACAACCACTTCTCTTAAGGCTTTCATTTCAAAGCTAAATTGTTGGTCTGGATTTTGTCTTTTGTTGAATCCACGTAAGCAGTAAATTTCAACTACTGTTTCGTCATCAGAAACCAGTCGGCTATCATCTCGTAGCGTCGCCTCTCTTTCGAGTGCGGCCACCTTAAAACCCGTGCCGGGTTTGTACCGGCCATCTTCATAGTTATAATCGCTTTGACCTTCGAGATGTTGTTGTAAAATAACAAAAGTAGAAATGGCTTTATAGGTTCCCGGTTCTAAATCCGAAAAGTCGATATCGTGAAAACCAACAATCTTTTTTTGCTTCACCTTAGCCGCAACTTCTCTTTCTTCGATGGGTAGGTTGGGTTTACTTTCGTCAACTTCATAAAGACCCGCATCCACTGGATCAAAATCTTTTGCACATCGTTTTCCGGTTGGGCCTTGCTTGCCACCACTTGAACAACTGACAACAAATCCAACAATGATAAAAACAGCGAACCGAATCACATGACTCATAACCATCCCTCCAGGAGGTGTAAAATAAGGGATAGTTGTATCATACGCCGCACTGCGCGTCAAAATGGCTTTTTATGTCTATAAGTTATTGGAATGATTAGAAAATTGGGCTCGTCGGTAGGGTTAGGCAAAGGGTAAAGTGGAACCAACGAGCCCTGGGTACATGAATTTAAAATCGACTGGAGACTTTTTCGAATTTTCCGGTCGAAGGGTTGAACGAGTATACGTTCATGTGAGCCACAAGATTATTGTCAAAACTAGGAGCAATGATGTCAGGTATGTTGTCGCCATCGACATCATCCACAGCTAAATTCGTGGCCTGTCCTCGGAATACAATAAACCCATCCTTTTCATCAGGAAGGTGAATGCGATCCACTAGAGGACTGATGTTGCTATTGGTGTTGTCGTAGACTTCTATGTAAAGACCTTTGTTGGTTTTAATTTTTACGACTTTAAATGATTTTCCGTCTGAGAAGTCAGCCACAGCTGTCGAGACCACTGTGCGGAATTGTTGTTTAAATGAGTGTCTGACGTAGTTTCTTAATTTTGGATGTAGTGCGCTCAGCATAGAAAACGCAAACAACACAACGATAAAAACTCGGAACGTTTGTATTAAGTATTTTTGCCACAAGGGATTCTCGGGACGCATCTTTTTATTTTTCATTTCTTACCTCTGCCTTTGGACATAAAGAGTTCAATATCAATGCCAGGCCACCTTATTAAATACCTAGTTATTACAGTAACTTAGCGAGTTCTTTTGGTGTTCATTTTTTTGACAGCTGTAGATCTAATAGGGAGCTCATATTGAAAAATATAAGGATAGGGGTTAAACCCTTGGTATTACCCTAGTTTTACAGAATATTGTGTTTAGAGCTGGTTTGGCGATCGGTAAAAAGTTAGACGGTCTTTTGCGTGAAGGAGATAGAGTTTATGTCTCATATTGATACAGAGGAATGGAAGGCACAGTTTTATGAATTGTTGGAAAATAGAAAGTCCATTCGGAAATTTAAAAAAGATCCAGTTCCTAAAGAGCTTGTAGAAAAACTTTTAGCTGCGGCCATGCAAGCTCCCTCGGGAAAGAATCGTCAAAACTGGCGGTTTGTGATCGCTACGGGTGAGAAGCGCGATGAGTATTTGCAGTATTCGCAACAATCTTGGTTAGGCATTAAGGATATTTTAAAGGAACGGTTAAAGCCCAGTTTGTATGAGTTTACCGAGCGTTTTTTTTACACCTTGGGCGACGCACCTGTGGTGGTGTTTTGTTATTCAGTGAATGATGAGAGTGAGCGCTATCATACCAGCGTGGGTAGTGTGTATATGGCTGTGGAGAACTTGAACTTAGCTTGCGTCGCCGAGGGACTAGGCTGTTGTACAATGGGTGCCCCCTTAGAAATCAAAGACCAGGTGAATGAGTTTACTGGAGTCACAGAATGGCCAGAGTACAAGGCGGGAGAGTTGGAACTGCTTTGTGCCGTTGTACTAGGTTGGCCCGATCATGAACCACCCAAAGCCCGCCGACAAACCGACGGCCGCATCACTTGGCTTTAAAGGAGCAAATTTCAATAATGCTATACCCTTCCGAGCACGAGTTCGGATGGGTGCTGTGCTCGCAATAGCGAGCGCTGCTGCCCAACGCATGTCTGAGAGCGCAGGATGTGGTAATAGTATTATTGAAATTTACTACTTGAAAGCCATAAAGCTAATGTTGCGGGCGACTTTTTTGTCTCGGCGATAGGAGTTGTAGGCTTCATCCGTCAGCGTGTTATGAGCGAGCATGATGAAGTCATCATCGTCTTCTATTTGTAGTTGGTCTTGAATGATGGCACTGAGATCAATGTAGGATTTCTCTGGATCGGGATGTCTGTACCGTGCCTCCACCATTCCTTGGTAATCTTTTTCTAACCTTTCGGCCACATCATTCCCCACTTCAAAGTGCGTGTATAAAATGTGTGGCCCAATAAAGGCCTGTTGAATCGGGCTAGGATCATGTTCTCTGGCAACAACAGCAAGCTTTTGTTCGACCCCTCGCCACCCACAGTGGAGAGCATAAATAAAGTTTTCTCTCACGAGCATTACGGGCACGCAGTCTGCGGTGTTGATACACAGAGCGACTCCGGAAGTGTCTGTGAAATGGCCGTCGGCCTCTAGAGATTCGGGTTTAGAGGATACGAGTGCATGCCCATGCACCTGTTTAAGAAACCTAAATGTTAAAGAGGGATACAGCTCTTTAAGACGCTCTTCGCTCCCTTCGGCATTGCCAAAGAACACGATAAAATCATCGGTCTCCACTTTATGGCCAACAAGAGTGTCTTCTTTCCAATAAACAGGCTTAAATTCCATAATAGATACCTAGAGGATGCCGCTCCAGAGGAAGAAGAGTTCGGACGGCCATTCTTTGTTAAAGTCGAGGCGCTCGGAGTTGGGTAATTCAAAGCCCAGCTCGGCGGCGTGCAAAGCGACGCGTTTCATGGCTTGAATGTCTTTTCTTAATTTTACAGAGTCTAAACTGTTCGCTCGGGATGAATTTCCATAGACTTGATCCCCAACAATGGCATGGCCTAGATCAGAGCAATGAATCCGGATCTGATGAGTACGTCCTGTTTCCAACTGGCACTTAATGACACTTAAACCACTCGGCAGTTTGTTAATCACTTCTATATGCGTGATGGCTTTCTTGCCCTTGGGCTCTGCCCCTTCATGGTATTTTTCTGATACGTATTTCTTACGGTCTTTTGGATGACGGATAAAATGGCTCTCCACCGTTTTTTCACTGAAGGTCGGATGGCCATAGACCACGGCGTAGTAAACCCGATGTGTGGTTCGCTCCTTAAATTGCTTGGCAATGTATTCATGAGTGGCGTTATTTTTAGCGATCACCAATACACCACTTGTGTCTTTATCCAGCCTGTGCACAATGCCGGGACGCTTTTCACCGGTACCCATAGAAAGATCTTTACAGTGATGAATGAGAGCGTTTACCAGGGTGTCTTGCTCATGTCCTGGAGCGGGATGCATAACCAGGCCGGCCGGTTTGTTTACAACAATCACATCTTCATTCTCAAACAAAATATCCAGTTCTATTTCAAAAGGTTTTAAACCCACGTCTTTGGTTTCCAAATCACCTGGAGCCGGGATCTGAAACACATCGCCCACTTCACAGCGATGGGAAGGCTTAACGGGCTTGTCAGCCGACAGGATCTTTTTCTCTTTAATCAACTTAGACACTCGAGATCTAGATCCCAGGTGGGTGTGTTCACTGAGCACCACATCCAAACGGAGGCCGCTATGAAGCTCGGTAATGGTAAAATCCATCATTGATTTTGGGCCGCTTTGAAGCGTGTCATGTAGGAGCTGGTCACTTTCGGCTCATGTAAATTGAGAGCTTTAGCCATTTGGCTCACAAACCCTCTTACAAAAACAGCTGCTGGTAGGCCATCGTAATCTTCCATTTCAACGGCATTGATGTAGGTTTTACTGACACGTATGTATTCACTTAAATCTTCTATACTCACTTTTTTGTAATTGCGTATTTTACGAATAAACTCTCCAGTAAAATTCTCGCAAGCTTCGATCTCTTCCTCGAGCAAAGGATTGATTTCATAAACACCAAACCGGGTTTTTGCAAATCCTTCGGGTACAGGAGAGGCTCCTACAGAAGGTCTGCTCGGGGTTTGCTGCATTTGTTCATGGTACTGTGCCGGAGTCGCATATCCAGTGGGCTTTTTATGAGAATCCAATTGCTGAGTGGCTACCGCTGTAGCGGGACTATCATTGATCTGACGATCATACCGAGAGCGAGCCTCTTGATTGCTCAAAACGTTATATGCTTCTTCAATGAGTTTTAACAGTTCCTTGGTCTCATCCGCAGAAAACATAGAGTAAAGTGCTGGTGAACCACCCGAATAGGTTTGCTTGGCTCTTTGATAGGCCCGATGAATTTCATCTTGTGGCGCACCCGCGTCCACTTCTAGAATTTCATAGTAGGTTTGTGAGTAAATGGATTGCGGCATATTAACCTGCGGCCCTTATAAAGTCAGAGTTAGAGAGATCACGACTGATTCCCAGTAACTGAGCATAAATTCTGGAGTGAGGAGACTCAACCAATAGATGTTTGTTTTTACGAAGAGACTGCCAGACCGCGTTGTCATAATCCACGTTACCTAAATATTCAGAAGGTACGCCAAAATACTTTTTGGTTACGGACTGGATAGAATGGCCCATGCTGTTGTCTTTAAATGTTCTGGTTTGGTTAAGAATGATATCAAACTTATAGCGACTTAAAATTCGAGTCAGAGCAGGGCCTTTCTCGGGTTCCACTTGATTGATGATATGTAAAAGATCAGCAGGGCAACGCAGGTTCAGTTCATCTTTACGCGCCATTAGATCCACAACGGTTTCAGCCAGGTCCAGTTGCTTTTCATATCGCTTCAGAACTTGAAAGAAGGAGGCCTTCATAAAGCGGTAAGCATTTTCAATGGAAACCGGTTCTGGAGTGGTGACCACGATGTGCTTTTGAGCCATGTTGAAAAAATCCAAAGTGGTGTTGTGAGTTCCCGCACTTAGATCCAATACAATAAAGTCAGAGGGATAATAAAACAAAGACCGCATTAGTTGGGATCGTTGTTTCGTATTGATGTCGGCAATATCTAAATTGTCATTACTTCCAGCGACTAGTTTTAAATTTTGTATATGAGAGGGATTTAAAACCTTCTCAATGTCATAGCTACCATCATCTACTATGGATTGAATGGTGTTCTTAGGCATGCCCATGCCCAAATAGGTGTGTAAGTTAGCTGCGCCTAAATCTAAATCCACAAGTAGAGTTTTGTGTCCCATGTTGGCAAGAAAGATAGCCAGTCCTGAGCTTACAAAAGACTTTCCCACACCGCCTTTACCACCACCAATGGCGATGATCTTAGAGCCGGGTTGGGCTTGGCCTCTTAAGGGACCATATTTTCTAAACTCACTGATATCTGACACGCCTCTACCTTTAAAAAACTACAGTTCTTCTACCGGCTTAAGTAGGCCGGCCTGTAATTTCTCTTCGGCTTCTGACGCACGTAAGTAAAGGGGGTTCAAATCCGTCCAGCGGCAATTTTGACTAAAGTCCTGCTGTTTTAAATGTAACTGCGTTAACTCCGCCGCATTTGGGTATTGAATAAGGGATTCATTGGAAAGATTTATTTTTTGTCGAACCTTTTCACAGAAATCCTCTCTATATACTTCTAGACCATCACCGAGGGCGAAGTACTTTTCTTCGGAGAGGCGTGACTCTAGCTGATCTAAGGGCAAAGCCTCCGGGCCCCACTGTAGCTCTAAGGTCTCACTCTTGTAAGCCGCGGCATAAACTTGGTTTTTATAGGCATTCACCAAAGTGAGAACCGGTAAGTTCTGGTCCCGCCCCTTCTCAGCAAGCACTTGCAGTGAAGTGTAGCCGTAGCAGGGAATATCTAAAGCAAAGGCAAAAGATTTCACAGCGGCCAATCCCACACGGATTCCTGTAAAACTTCCTGGTCCAATGGAGGTCAGCAGATGATCGAAAGACTTCATAGTGAGGTCACATTCCTTCAAGCCTTCTTCAATGGCCATACCGACCATCTCACTATGTGAGAGAAACTTTTCTCCCTTGCGCGGGCGTCCTTTAGGGCGTTGCCAGTCTTTGAAAAAGCGAACCTCACCGTCTATGCAAATGGCAATGCTGCCGCGGGGACTAGAGGTTTCAATGGCTAAAAGGTTCATGGGTCTTAATTACCAGAATCGCCAAAAAGGTGCCAGGCACCTTTTGGAGTTGCAGCGCGTTTGAAAAACCTACTTGGTGAGGTTTTGGGAACTTAGTTTTACCAGCCCTGTACGGAGTACCAGTTGTTCACATCATTAAAGAGTGCAAACAGCATCAGGCTCATTAGAAGTACAATCCCCACCGTTTGAGCGATCTCCATTTTACGAAGACTCAAAGGAGCGCCCCGAATGGCTTCATAGGTAAAAAAGACCAAGTGGCCACCGTCCAACACCGGAATGGGAAGGAGGTTTAATATAAACAAATTGATGGAAATGATCCCCATAATTTTTAAAAAGGCAGAGAGGCCCATCTCAAAACTCTGGCTGGCCACGCGACCAATAGTGATCACACCACCTACGTTTTTCACTGAGACTTTTTGTTCAATCAAGCGCACAAAACTAATAATAGTGAGTCCTGTCCAGCGAACACTTTGGTAGGCTCCGTAATAGAGTGCTTTGATAGGGTTGTAGGTTTGCATCACAAACATTGGGCTTGCCGTAGCGGCACCGGCCGAATAAATCCCAATGGTGAACCTTTCGATCTCTTTGCCTTGGGGGCTCATCATTGTGGTCATTTGTGGTGTCACGGTTAAAGATTGCTCTTCACCTTCTCGTTTAATCGTGAAGTCTAATTGCTTGTCTTCGGACTTGAAGCTACCCACAGTAGTTAGAACATCACCCCATTCCTTGACCGGGTTACCATTAATTCCAACGATTTGATCGCCCTCTCTAAGACCCGCTTTATAGGCGGGAGAGGCGTTTTCAATGTCCTCAGGAACTTCAAATCCAAGTGCTCTTAAAAACCTACGCCCTAAAGAAGGAGCCCTCTTTACGCCAGCGAGAAATGTATCTGGCTCGTGAATACCGATGGCATTGAGAAACCCTTCCCCTTCAAGCGCCAAAGTAGAAGCGCTCACATCAGAGGAATCGATGGTTGCGGTCATCATCTCCGGATCTTCTGATTTATCCTGGTAATCGACATATTCTAAAGTGACTTGCGACTGCGCTCCCGTCTGAAATGCGGCTTTTAATTTATCATCCAGGTTGCGCCAGTATTCTACGGGCTCGCCATTGATAGATTTAATTACGCTCAAGTTTTTAAGTCCCGCTTTTCCGGCGAGGCTCTGTGGGTCAGACACACCTACTGCGGACGAATTAGAAAGTATAGTGAGTCCTTCAATGTGCCCCACTTCAGAGTAAAAGCTAATGATATTACGGTTGGGCATTAGCTTCGGAGTGGCTTTAATGGCAATAGCTTCACTCTCGCCGTCGCGATCCACTAAAAAAGTCAGCTGGCGTTCGGGGTTAGATTCGATGACGTCTTTAATCTCTGTGTAGTCGTTCACCTTATAAGTGTTTTCCGCTACGGAAGGGTTTACGGCAGTGATCACATCGCCACTACGAAACCCGGCTTCATAGGCAGCCGTTCCCGGGAGGATGTCGCCTATCTCTGGCCCAGGACGATCTTCACCGACAAAGGCAATGATGGCAAAAACCAATATGGCAAAAAAGAAATTCACTAGCGGTCCAGCAGCCACAATCCAAATGCGTGGCCATACCGGCTGATGTAAAAACGAATATCGCTTTTGGTCTTCCGGCACTTCTTTTGTGGGATCATCTCCATACATTTTTACGTAACCGCCCAATGGGATGAGTGAAAGGGCATAAGTGGTATCACCGTGTTTTTTAGAAAAGAGCTTTTTACCAAAGCCAATACTAAAGGTTTCCACGCGAACCCCAAAGAACTTGGCGACAGAAAAGTGACCCAGTTCGTGTACAAAGATCAATACGCCCAATAAAAGTACAAAGGGGAGTATTCCGGACATTAACCATTCGAATATAATTGCTATTGCTTCCATGTTTCTATTTTACGGGACAATGAACATAGGACTCCAGTGATTTCCCGGTATTTTTCATTATTAATGCATATGGCTTATAAATGCCGCCAAACATTAGCCTAGTTTTAGGTTCAAATACTTTTTGTAGCGGAAATGTCGTGCATGTTTTGCTCTCTTTTTTGGACTTCCAGGTCGTGTGCTCCCTTTATATTTTTCTCAGTTTACCTTTCGTTTGGCGAGACCCTGTGGGTGCACTTCGTCTTCGGTATGCGTTACCTTTGGTACCGCATACCGGATACGCAGCGCTCACATGGGAGCCAGCACTCAATGCAAGCTGAGAAAAATATAATTTGAACACACTAACTGTTCAAATCCAGAGTCTCTCCAGAGGAACTGTCGAAAAATCTCAAAATGGCGACAAATTGTGTAGAAACACCATCGATAGATTCCATTTTGTCCATCAAATCAAATATAGAGCCGAATGAGCTAAATTTTTCGGGTATGTAAATTGCTCTTAAGGGGGATGTTTGAAATTGGAATGAAATAACGATGTTTTTAAGGAGCATTTATGAAAAAAATTCTAGTATTGGCTATTTTATCTATAGCTCAATTGTCAGTGGCAGAAATGCCGATCCAATCCGGCGATGCCGAGGCTAAGTCGGTTTCTGTAGAAAAGTTAGCGATTTTGGAAGACATCATTGCTGGACTTGGCGATGAAGAAGGTGGCGAAATATCTGAAACACTCATCGGCAAATCAGAAACAACGGTTACTGCGGCAGAAGTCACCCTTAGAGCTGCAGAACAGAACTTGGCCGAAGCAGAAGCGGAAAGAGACAAAATTGTTGCGCAAAAAAATAAGATTAAAAGTGATTTTGGCCAGCGTATGAAACTGTGCAAAGTGTATTCAGATGAAGAAGTAGAAAGCATGCTTGAGGATGAAACTTTAGCTAGCTTTTATCAAATATCTTCTTGCGAAGGTGTTGTGGCTTCTTACACTCAGTTTCTAACAAAAAGTGAAATGCAGACTATTGTGGCTGATCTAGGATCTGGCTCATCGTCTAGCGAAGAAGGAGAAGCCTTCTCGTCTGACTGGGGTGTTGGAACCAACAGAACCGGAAAATAATCACAAGTCTTTGATTTTTTAAAATCATTGGAAAACGAGTCCTATAAACTGGACTCGTTTTTTTTTACTCCAATTTTGGTTTTTCCGATGAGAAGGGCATGTTTATTAAGTCCTGTTTCATCGCTATTTTGTTTTCTCTCGCTGTTGAAGCGCAGCCAGGGTTGCCTCAGTGGATGCAACCCAGAGGGGCTGTTCAAAGTGAACCCAGACCTAAAAAAACAAAACAGCACAGATGCCGAGTGGTGACGGTAAAAAACTATAAAGCCGGGTTTAGTAAGCGGCAGGTGACCTACTATAAAGCGAAGAATAAATCCAATTGCATCAAGATCGCACGAGCTAAAAAGATTATAACCAATCCAGGACAAGTGGATTCCAAAAAGGTGACCTACAGATGGCGAAAGTAGGTCCTATATGGGGATGGATAAGTGTTGTGCTTTTGGCGCCTTCCGATCTATGGGCGCAGCCCTATAAGGACCCGAAGGTTTGTTATGAGACCCGTATTAAGGAAGTCGAAGGATCTGGATCTCCAGAGTCCGGGGTCTTTAATAGTACCACCGTATTTTACGACCCTGATAAGGGTGTAGTGAATTACTTTGATTCTAAAATGGGAAAGTTTCTTTCCATCCCGGTGGATTGGAAGTCTTTCAAAGCCAGCTTAAAGGATTCCGAGAAACTTGCTGTGAGTCAGTTGGGAGACCATATTGTACTCAGTAAAATGAATCCGGAGGCAGAGGGAGGCTTCTCGCAATCCGCCCTATTGGATATGGTAAATGTTAAAACAGGTCAGTCATCCAGAGACTTAATTAGCCAATTGGATCAAGAAAAGAAGTTGGTCTATTTTAGCGAAGGCTATTTAAATGTGAACCCCAAAATAGATCCTGCCAGTTACATGGATCCCTCGTTTGAATTTCCTTCTTTGCAAATGATAGATATCTCCTCCGGTCAGGCCACAACCGTCGAGGTCTATGACAAGATCACATGTACAATAGAGAGCTCAACGCCAGAGATGATCAAGGGTGAGCCACTCATTTACGTCAACGGCAAAGGGGAAATCAGACACCTGAAAAAAACAGGACCGTCATTGATTACAAAATCAAAACCCCTTGGGCGGCTCAAAGACAATGAATCCTGTGTGCACTCCGCAGGTCCCTATGGAATTATTGTCGACAAATCAGGTAGTGGTTCGGCAAGAATGTTAAATTTAAAAACCGGACAGAGTATAAAAGTTCCAGCTCCCGCATTAAAATCCGACGATGAAGCCAATGGCTATTACAATAGTGTTAAATCCGCAGGGCCTCTGACCTTCTATAACGACATTAATGGAAAAACGCACTACTTCAACTCCCAAACGGGAGAGATTAAAGCCACCGGCAAGTCTTTAGATATTGAAAATTGGTTTCTTTCAGAGATAAAGGGGAGTGATTCCATTTTTTTGACACCGTCACCGAATATTGAAGGTGACCCAAAAGCGATAGTGATAGATGCCAGCACAGGTGAAATCGGGAATGCTGGATTCGAGGAATGTGGATCCACCCGGTCCGATGATGATGAATATAGTTTCGAAGTGAAAAAAGAAATTTTTTATAAGAGAAATGGTGATCTCTATGTTTTGGATAAAAAAAGCCCTCGGAAGGGACGCTTAGTCTTACCTGATGCGGAACAGATTTCATGCCAAAGCATTACCCATTACAATTCCGAGAAGAACAAAATCTATCTATCTGGCTACGGCAAGTTGTTAGAGGTCGGGGCCAGTGAACAGCTGTGCATACCTGACTCTAAATCCTGGGCCTTTGAATTCACTCAACAGTGTGAATACTGCATTTCTTCTAAGGGAGTATTTTTATCTAGTCCATTTACTTGGGTGAGCGATTTTCGAGAAAAGCAAATATGTTCGGAGGATTATGATCCAAAATCCTGGAACGACTATTTGAAATCAGACCCGGTGGATATGTCAGGAAAACAAGCCATTTCCAATGCGGCTGTCAGAAAGCGGCTTTTGCGGATGCATAAGAAGTTTATCCCCAATCAAGACACCCAGCTTTTACACCATTTACTTAAAGCTAAGGCAGAGGAAAAATTTCCAGATTTAATGGCAGGGGCGCTGCAGTCGGTTGCCATGGATCATCCAGAAATTTATAAAAAACTCGATCGCCGATTCTCTGACCTAGAAGAGGTGTTTGAAAAAGCGAGCATAAACCCCAATTTTTGTCGGAGCGAAAGTGAGTCAGCCAGGTTGGCGGAACGCGCCGAGGAAAGGATCTATTCACTCTCGCCGAGTATATCCGTCCTCACAGACGATGGTTCATCTAAACAAGTGACCCTTAAAGAGTTGTTTGAAGGAAATTATCCTGAAACATCAAAGTCCTACCCTCAGATGGCCTTTGACCAATGGGCTTGGGAACTAGCTCCTCTCAAAGGAATACTGAATCAGTTTCCTGAGGCACAAAAAGATAACTTTATCGATTTTATTGCGGAGACCATACGTAGCACAGGCATTGATCAGTATGGAGAAGAGATCTTTTCACCTAAAATTTATTATCTCGCTGCAGACCGAGTGGGCACTTTTTTTGGTCGAAGTTCAGAAGTACAAACGGACCTGAGCCTTTCTGGTAATAGTGCAGATCGAGTGAAATTGACCATTCTGTCATCACGGCCGATTACAGATTCCGAAGGAAAAGGCGGAGATATCAGCCGAAGTCTTGGGTTCTATATGGAAGAAAGAGTTTTAACTAGGTATCAGATCCAAGATGGAAATGTATCCTGGAAAACGGGTGGCAAAACCTACCAACCCGATTTCAAACTCATCACCTTAGATGATTCGAAGATACGTATACCCCAGTCAGAACCCAATTCGGCCCCCAACAAGAAAGAAATTTATAAAAATGGTAAGCGAACCATTGCGATTATCACATCCGCGAATCTCAGCGGCGACAAAGAGGGGTCGGGGGACGATACGCTGGAGTACGGTTTTGTGAATGGCTATATTCCTGTGGGTCAACCAGAGTTGATCGAAGATCCTAAAGCCTATATCCAGCAGGCCATTGAAAGTGGGGAGTGGGATGCCATGGCCGATCAGTCCCATTCTGGTGGTACGGAATGGAAGGCAATGATTCTTCCAAAGCAGCTGAACAAAGTCGTGTTGCGAAGGACAAATGCCAAAGGGGAAATTGACGAGATTGTATCTCTTTTTCCCGTAAAGAGAGAATATTCCCATGAGAATACAACCGTTAGCCATCAGGAATTTGGTCAGTGGATCCAACAACGTGAAACCAAGGGCTCAGAGGAGTTTACGCATATTCCTGTGAGTTGCTCCTCCGAAAGACGTTTAAAGCACATGATGCCGCATATTAACTCTCCCATCTATAAGCCTTTTCCTACGGGCCAGACCGTTCACTTTTTTAGTAATCAAGGGTCTAATGATACCTATAAAGTGATAGATGGTTGGATGGAGAATAAAGACTATACAGACATTGCGGAAGAGGTGGATCGGTATCACGTTCCGGGTTCAGCTCGCTACACCCAGTTTTTGGAAAGCTCCAGAAATTCACCCATTCAAGTGGAGTATCGTCTTATAGACGAGAATGGCAAAGAGGTTGTTTTTGGAGAGTAGTCTCTCTACAAAAAATACTCGATGAGATAAAGTCCGGTGTAAAACACCGGTGCGCCAAAGTAGATACCGTCCAAACGGTCAAGCACACCACCGTGGCCAGGCATTATTTTTCCGCTGTCTTTCACTCCGGCCACACGTTTTAACAGGGATTCAAACAAATCACCGGATTGGGCCACAGCACTGGTGGCAAAGGCGATGGCGGCGATAGCAAGGGGTGGGAAACTTAAATTCAATAGATACATCACACCGACGGTACTGGCTAGGGAGCCGACGGTGCCGCCAATGGCCCCTTCGACCGTCTTTTTTGGCGAGAGTGCGGGCATAAGGCGATGCTTTCCAAATAATCGACCAAATGTGTAGGCAAAAATATCACCCATAAAAACGGCTACGAGAAACATAAAAAAGATCTTAAACCCATCGTCCATTAGTAAAATTCGGAAGGCAAAACTAGGGAACAGTGTGCAGTAGATGAATCCCGTCGCTGCTAACGCCAGTAGGCTTTGCAAAGCATGAATTTTGATACGCTCTCGACTGAGCCATAAAGAACCCGTGAAAAACACACACAAGCTGGAGGCAAAAACAGGTAAAGTGAGTTCCGCATTAAAACTAAACAGCGGCAGGAGAACACTGCAAATCCCCATATAAAGGGCCGTGATTTTACGACTCTTATACAACGGTCGCAGGCAAATCTTGGAAAACTCCCAAGCGCCGATCAGAACAATGACCAAACTAAGTAGGATCACTCCATTGTTTCCAAAAAAATGATAAACAGATAACAGACCCACAAGTGCAACGACGGCGGATATAATTCTGACTTGTAAATTACTCATTCAGATGTCCTGACTAGAGCGTGTCGTTTTGCATAGAATCAGAAGTTCTAGCGACCTGGTCTCCTGTTTGACCAAAGCGACGTTCTCGGTGATTAAACTCAGTTATTGCTGCTAAAAAATCGTCGTGTTTGAAATCAGGCCACAGTTTATCCGTAAAATAAAGCTCACTGTAGGCCGCTTGCCATAAAAAGAAATTAGATACTCTTAACTCACCACTGGTGCGAATGATGAGGTCGGGATGAGGGCGTTCACTACCAGCCAACCACTGATTAAAGTCCTCTTCCGTCACAGAGTGGGGATCCACCTCGCCCCGTTGGGCGCGAAGGGCGAACTCTTTCGCTGCACTAAGGAGGTCTTGCCTGCCACTGTAGTTGAGGGCAAACACCAAGTTTAAGCCGGTGTTGTCTTTGGTGGCTTGCATGGTTTCCGCCAAAGCCTTTTGTGCGTGCTTAGGCAATACAGAAATATCTCCCACGCAGGAAAAGTGAACGTTGTTTTCCATTAGCATCTTTAGCTCTTTTTTAAGTTGTCGAGACAGAAGATGCATAAGGAAGTTCACTTCCATTTCTGGACGCTTCCAGTTTTCCGTACTAAACGTAAATAGGGTTAAGTTTTTCACTCCCAAATCCACGGCCGAACGTATGGTGCGAGTGGCGGCTTTGGCGCCACGAATATGACCCCAAAAACGACTGTGACCACGAGCCTGCGCCCATCGGCCATTGCCATCCATAATTATTGCAATGTGGTTTGGTAAGTTCACGCCGATTCAACCTTCCTAATGACATTACATTGTCATTAGATCTTTTTCCTTGTCGTCTGAAATCTGGTCTACGTCTTTGATGTACTTATCTGTTAATTTTTGAATCTCGTCCTGGACACGCTTTTGGTCGTCTTCAGAGATCTCTTTATCTTTAAGTAGACGCTTGGTTTCGTCGTTGGCGTTTCTTCGGGCCATGCGTACGGATACTCGAGCGTCTTCTACAATTTTCTTAATGTTTTTAACTAGATCTTTCCGTCGCTCTTCTGTGAGTTCAGGAACTCGTAGACGAACGCATTTTCCATCGTTCTGTGGAGTCATTCCCAGGTTGGCGTTCACAAGGGCCATTTCAATGTCTTTAAGTACGTTGGTTTCCCAAGGCGTAATCACAAAAGATCTGGCATCGGGTGTAGCCAAAGTGGCCACCTGATTAAGGGGAGTGGGGGATCCGTAATACTCCACCATGACAGAGTCTAGCATGGAAACGTTAGCTCTTCCCGTTCGAACCTTTTTCAGTTCCTCGATCAGTTTCTCAACGGATTTTTTCATGTCTGCTTCAGCAGATGATTTTAAAGTGTCGACCATGATGAATCTCCCTCTTTATTTAACTAATGTACCGATCTGCTCTCCGCAAAATACTTTACGAATGTTACCGGCCTGGAAAAGATCAAATGTAATAATTGGTAAGTGGTTGTCCTTACAAAGACTGATTGCCGTTGAGTCCATCACCTGTAGCTCTTTCGCCAAGACTTCCAAATAGGAAATCGTATCAAACTTTTTAGCGTCCGGGTTGGTGACTGGGTCTTTGTCATAGATTCCGTCCACTTTGGTAGCTTTTAAAATCACCTGAGCGTTGATTTCCATGGCTCGCAATGCGGCGGCGGTATCTGTGGTAAAGTAAGGGTTTCCCGTTCCAGCTCCAAACACCACAACCCTGCGCTTTTCTAAATGTCGAATGGCTCGACGGCGAATATAAGGCTCTGCAATTTCAGCCATTTCGATGGCCGTTTGCACCCGCACAGGCATATCTTGTTTCTCAAAGGCATCTTGAATAGCAAGGGCGTTGATACAAGTTGCAAGCATACCCATGTAGTCCGAACTGGCGCGATCCATCCCTTTGGCTGAAGCGGCAACACCGCGAAAGATGTTTCCGCCACCAATAACGATGCCGATCTCGGCGCCGAGATCATAAACCTCTCGAACATCTTTTGCGATCTGTTCGAGAGTCTCCACATTGATTCCGGTTTTTTCAGGACCAGCTAAGGCTTCGCCACTTAGTTTTAGCAGCACCCTTTTGTACTTTAACTCAGACAAGTTCAATCCTTAGTTATTAAGCTGAGCAGCCACTTCTGCTGCGAAATCCTCTTTTTTCTTCTCAATACCTTCACCTAACTCATAACGAGCAAAGCGACGGATAACGAGGTTCTCACCGATAGCGGCGATCATTTCAGTAAGGTATTCGCTTACAGTTTTGTCTGGGTTCTTTACGAACTTTTGGTCTAACAAACAAATTTCGGCGGCCCATTTTTTAATTTGACCATCTAAAATCTTATCTAAGAACTCAGGCTTCTTGCCTTCGGCAATGGCCTTAGCTTTAAGTACTTCTTTTTCAGCTTCTACAGCTGCTGGAGGGATTTCATCAATTTTTACGTATTGTGGGCCAAGAGCAGCGATATGCATGGCGATGTCTTTACAGAAATCTTGGAACTTATCGTTACGAGCCACGAAATCAGTTTCAGAGTTCACTTCAAGTAAAACACCAATACGACCACCAGCATGAAGGTAAGTAGTAACGAGTCCTTCAGCAGCAGTACGTCCGGCTTTTTTTGCAGCTTTAGAAAGGCCTTTAGTACGTAGCCACTTTACGGCTTCATCCATATCTCCAGAAGTTTCTTGCAAAGCCTTTTTGCAATCCATCATTCCGGCGCCAGTTTTTTCACGAAGTTCTTTTACGTTAGTAGCAGAAATAGACATTTTTTTAGATCCTTATAATTTCATTAATTTAGAAGTTGAATTTAATGTCCAAGGCCGTTGGCGGCCTCGGACCATTGAACGAGTAAAATAGAATTACGAGTCTTTGCTGTCTTCTTTGCCAGAAGCCGCTGAATCATCAGTAATTTCTTCTTCAAGTTCCATTTCGATTTCAACGTTTTCTGCTGTTCCAGCAGCCACCATTTTACGTCCACGGTTGACTTTAACAACAGCCGGTCCGCCTTTGGCGTCTTGTTTGCTGTCGCTGGCCTCTGCAGCCTGTACAGTTTCTTCAGCCGTATCTTTGTCTTTACGAACATTTTCTTTCCACTCTTTTTGACCTTCAAGGAAGCTGTCAGCCACCATGTTGGTGAAAAGGCGGATCGAGCGAATCGCATCATCATTTCCAGGGATTGGAAATTCCACTTCTTCAGGATCTGTGTTGGTGTCGGCGATACCCACAACAGGGATACCTAAACGGCGAGCTTCCTTAACGGCAATGTGCTCTTTGTTAAGATCCACAACAAACATGATTCCAGGAAGTTCTTTCATTTCACGAATACCTTCGAGGAAAGAGTTGAGCTTGTCGTACTCTTTCTCGATCTGGATACGTTCTTTTTTAGAATAAAAATTGATTTCACCCTTTTCACGCATTTGATCAATTCTACGCATGCGATCGATTCGACCTTTGATCGTTGAAAAGTTAGTGAGTGTTCCACCCAACCAACGCTTAGTGATGTAGTACTGCTCGGTCTTAGCGGCAGCATCTTTGATAGCTTCTTCAGCTTGCTTTTTTGTTCCTACAAAGATGATCTTTTTACCACGAGCGGCAGTGGCTTTAACGAAATCAGCAGCTGCTTTTGCTTTGGTAACAGATTTTTGTAGATCGATGATATGGATGCCACCGCGGTTTGTGTAAACAAACGGTTTCATCTTTGGGTTCCAGCGCTGTGTTTGGTGCCCGAAATGTGCGCCGGCGTCGAGCATCTCTTTCATGGTTACATGAGCCATGTCTATTCTCCTTGGTTAAGCCTCCCTCCCTTGTGTTGGGTTTATTTTTAGGACCCAAATTAGAGACCTCTTTCGAGGTGACCAAGGCACAAACGGAGGTGCGTATTTAATTAGTGGAGTAGGGTTATCACAAACCCTAAGACCGAGCAATTATGCGGCGCGCTAAACGGAGTGTTTTAAGAGAAAAACTGGTCGTAAACCCGCTTTGCGGCAGTGATCTTAGCCAAGTGGCTTTGTCCGTCGCCCAGGTGGGAGGAGCCGATGAAAAAATTATCAATGCCCTTCACACGAGTGTCCTCTAAATCCAGGTGACCATGGCTATCGCGGCTCACACTGATGGATTCGCTGGCAACAACTTCAAAGGCTTCTGGATAGGCTCGTTTAATTTGTCTCTTCATGTATTTTACAATGGAAGTCATGGACTCAGGGTCCTCGTACTCGTCATTGTTCATGAGATAGGTCCAACTTGAGGTGAGTCGTTTTTGACCTTCTTCGGACTCCATATATTGGAATTGACCAATGACGGGCTCGAAATCATCTTTCGTACCCATCAGCACATGGATTTCCGACTGATGTTCCATATCCTCAGAAAAAGTAAGGTTAAGGTTGAGACGGTGAAACAGTTTAGCCTTTGCAATCTTTTGCCGCACACGACCCGGAAGCACATCTTGAGGGACAAGCTCTAATAGGTCCCGACTGGATCCACAGAAAATAAAACGGTCCGCCTCAATGCGCTTGGTTTCGTTGATCACTAAGGCTTTTACGTGGCCCTCTTCCACCAGAATCTGCGTGGGTTGAGCTCTGTCGATGACTTCACCTTTAAACTGCTTAAGAAGTAGGTCCACCCATTGATTGGGAGACAGAGTTAAGGACTGCTGTCTTTGCTGTAGATAATATTCCACGGCATCGATGGTCGTTAATTTGCGTTCACCAAAACCAACGAATTTTTTAAACTCACCGGACTCAAATGTGCTGGGAATGGTCTCTTTGATTTCTCCAGCGACACTCTCACCAAGAACTTTTTCCGCGAGCCAGGCTAGGGCCTCTTCAGATTTCTCATCGGCGGGGAAAAAATCTAAAGACTCATCAATGCTGATGGGATGCTCTTCGGCACCTTTTCGAAAATCTTCCATGGATTGTTTGGCGGAAATAAGAACCGTATTGAGCTCATGCTCACTACTAAGGAGGTGAGCTAGAATGACGGCAGATAAATCGGAGCCAACGATGGCCACATCAAAATTCCCTGATATTTTTTTATAGTTCTGCATGAACGATCACCGCTTTACGTAAGAGTGGTTTAAGACCTTTTACGATCTAAAAAAAGCCCACTGATATCAAGAATATTTTGGTAAAATTCGTAGAAAGGCCCGCAAAATGGCTCTGACAGCCGGCTTTGTAAAAGGAAGCCTGTTTATTGAGCGGGCTATTGGGGGTGAAACTCGGTAATAGCAAAAAATAAGGGTGCGTCCCCAGCGGGTGCGGGCCAAAGTTTCATCTCTAAATGAACGTAAGGAGACTACTTCTGGTGCCATCCGATGATCAAAGGCTGCGGTGGCAATAAAGCAACCCCCTCGGCCCGCATTGGCGGACTTTAAAAACTCACGGATGGGGGCGGGGTTTTTAGCCCCTCTAACAAAACTTTCCGCCTTGCGAACAATGTCTGGATAAATCCCCGAATAAGGGCCGAACGCTTGCAGTTTTTTAGAAGCGTTGACCATGCGATCATGGGTACGAGTGCTTTGATCATAAATACGCAGTAAGTCCCAATAGACGGTGACCACGAGTGTGAGCTCCTTAGAGCGAGTGTCGTTGGAGAACACTTCAGGAGTTAATCCGTTGGGTTCCAGTTCATAGATGAGTTCGAGCACTTTGATGTACTTTTCATAGGTGATGGCCGCTTCTGACCAGGCTCGAGATTTCATAAAATTTCGGGCTTGTTTAATTAACTCAACACGGCCTTTCCAGAGGGCGATTTTGTTTTTTTGCTTAGCCTCTTCCTCGGCTCGCAATTTCATACCTTGGGATATTTTGGAAGGGAGGGCTTCGTAACATGAACCACAGACTTCATCATAGGTTAGTCCTAGCGCCACCTTTTTACCGGTGTCGACTTTGATCAAATTTTCTGTGGTGTTACCACAGCTAGGACATTGTTGAGCCATACCCATCATTCTAAATTGAATTTATTCAGGAGGGTAGTTTCCTCAAGAATATGGCCTAAAGCATGTTCAATGGATCTATATCAGTAAGTACTTTGGTCCCGGAAGGGAGCCACTTTTGTTGACTTAAAAGTTGCCGGCAAAACTTTTGAAGAATTTGAGGTTGGGTGGATTTTATCAAAAAATGAAAGCGAAATTTTCCGCGAATTCTAGACAGAGGAGCGGGAGCGGGGCCTAGGAGTTGTAAAGAGCCGTAAACGTCTTTGAACTTATTCTGTAACTGCTCCGCTCGCTGTTGCAACAAGTGACTGGCGTCTTCGGTTTTACCTAGGTCGACCCCCTGAATTCTCAGGCAAACAATTTTGCCAAAAGGGGGGTAGTGAAGATCTTTTCTGAAATTCAACTCATACTGGGCGAAGCCTTCGTAGTCGGCGTTAATGGCATAACGGATACTCTCGTGATCCGGGTTATAGGTTTGGATAAACACTTGCCCGGGGTCTTCCGAGTGTCGACCCGCTCTGCCGCTGACCTGGGTGAGTAGCTGAAAGCTACGTTCTGAAGCGCGGAAATCGGGCATGTTAAATCCCACATCGGCCATAACTAAACCCACCAGATTCAGCTTTGGAAAATCCAATCCCTTGGCAATCATTTGTGTTCCTACCAGCACATCCACTTCACCGCGTTCCACACGATGAATGAGGTCCTCCATGTGGGTGCGATGGGTGATTTCATCTCTGTCGGCACGAGCCACAACGGCGTCAGGAAACAGTTTTTGAATACCTTCTTCTACCAGTTCGGTTCCTAACCCCACAGCCTGAATGCCTGGCTCTTTACAGCTGGGGCACTCGTCTTTTTTAGGAATGCCGTAATCGCAATAATGACAATTGAGTTCTGAATGATGGTGTAGGGTCAGGGAGATGGAGCAATTCGGACATTCGTGAACATAGCCACATTCAATGCACTGAACGGTTTGGGCCATTCCTCTGCGGTTTAAAAATAAAGCGGCTTGATCGCCTCTTTCAAGAGTCGCTTGTAGCCCATCGTAAAGGGGTTCGCTGAGCCAAAAAGGAAGATCTAAAGAAGCCTTTGTTTTGGCTGTGGATTCCGGATCTTTACGGGCGCGGCGAATGTCGCGCATGTTAATGACGCTGACATCAGGTAAAGAGCGACCGCCCACTCGATGCGGCATCCGTTGTAATTGGTACTTACCTTCAGTGGCATTGCTCCAGCTCTCTAAGCTGGGTGTGGCAGATCCTAAAACCACGGGGCATTTGTTAAAATGTCCGAGCATAACGGCCGAATCTCTGCCGTGATACTTGAGCTTTTCGTCTTGTTTAAAGCTAGAGTCATGCTCTTCGTCTACAATTATGATCCCCAAATTTTCTATGGGGCAGAACAGTGCCGAACGGGCCCCAACGAGAATACGTTTTCGGCCATCAATCACACTCCACCATTGATCGGTCCGTTCACGATCGGTGAGTCCGGAATGAATCACGGCCACTTCATTGGGAAACCGGGCCAAAAATCTTTCCACCAATTGCGGTGTGAGTGAAATTTCCGGCACTAACACCAACGCTCTTTCTCCGCGTTCTAAAACCTGATGGATCAAATGTAAATACACCTCAGTTTTTCCGGAACCAGTCACTCCAAATAAAAGATGGGGTTTAAAAGTTCCCAGTGTTGAGGCAATGGACTTGTAGCACTCCTCTTGACCTTCCGTTAAAACAGGCGGCTGGGACAGTTCCACTTGAGGTAGGACTTGATCAGAAGTGTCTTTGCGTCCCTGCTTTTTTAATGGGGGGAAACAAGCTTCTGCAATTTGACCCATGGGATGTAGGTAGTAATCAGATAGCCACTTGAGCCAGCGCATATGCTGATGGGGCAAGATGGGTCTTTCATCATTGATGGACTGAATGGGCTTTATCTTAAACTCACCCGTCGTTGTAGAGGCTTTATCAAGGATCAAACCTGAGACGGAACGTTTACCCAGAGGAACTTTAACAGATTGACCGGGAGAAACTTCTAAAGAGCCTCGAGCATAACTCAACGGCTCTCCAATCGGTGCATTGACAGCAACCTGAACAGAAGTTGGGTCAGAAGTTTCGGCCATCAACTTTACCGGAATCTTTGGTAAAAAGATTTAATAATATCTATATCCGGTAGTTTCAAAATCACGTGAGGACTTTTTTTCGGATCTAAACTAGAAACAGATAACAACCTTTTGTTGCCTGAACTCGAAGAGATGGCTTTCACCTGTCTTAAATTTATTTGAAAGGTGGCCGTAGGTGTTTGAATCTTTCTTTCCTTAGGAAAATGCATGCCCCGGGAGTAACGGCTGTAATCCGAGGCAGTGATTTCGGTCTGTGAAGGCATGCGGAACTTCAAAATATTAAATTGATCTTGTTCAATCCAAATGGCCGGTTCTTTTTCAGAGTTGCCAAACTCAGTCACTGCGCCTACGGCATAGGCCAATCGACCGCCAATGCGAGAAAGATTTAATGTGGCGGAACGACCGGGATTAAGAGGAGCATTGGTATCAGCATTGACCACTCGCTCTAAGGACTTATAGTCGGGTATTTGCACCTGATATTGTTTCAATAAACTGGTGAGCTTATCTGGATTACTATTCCAAAACAGGGGGTCGGCAAATTCGCTGCCCACATTTGTGGTTTTGCGAACACCCTGGGCATTGATGTAATGCTTACGTCGACCATTGTAAACAATGGTTATATCCAGTTTGTCTAGCAGTTGACGCTCACCTTTTACGCGCAATCTATAACTACCATCAGTGTTGATCATCCACTGTTCTTTTACAATGTAAGGTGTGGGCTGGGCTGGAAAAATGACCTCTTGATCAATGAGAAAAAATCCATAACCGTGATTTCTTCCCACGCGTTCCATGATCATCTCATAACGGGGAACGTAGGCGGTCGAAATTAAGGGTACGGCCAATATAAAAAATAAAATCCATTTGCTTTTCACTGACTCCACTCCCTATTAAAATTGGCTCGCCAAGCCTTTGATGTAATTTTTTAAACCTTCGCCCACTTCAGGATGTTCCAATCCCATTTCAATGTTGGCCATAAGGTACCCTAATTTATCACCCGCATCGAACCGTCGTCCAGTGACAACCGTGGCCGACATGCCTTCATCTTTAGCAAGCTGGGCCATGGGATCGGTCAGTTGGATTTCACCATTCTTTCCGGGAGGGGTGTTTTTTAGAAAATCAAAGATTTTAGGGGTAAAAACATATCGTCCGGGTAGTGCGAGTCGACTAGGAGCTTCATCCAAGCTGGGTTTTTCAATGACATTGTCCACGGTGTAAACACCGTCTTGTTCCGCAGAGTGGCTGATGATCCCGTACTTGTGTACGTTTTCATCTTCCACAGGCATTACGGCGACAGCTGATTTATCGGTTTTGTTAAATACGTTGACCAGTTGTTCTGTGGCCGTCAATTCATCGTCACTTCTGGGAATCATGATCTCATCACCCAGTAATACGGCAAACGGTTCATTACCGACAATGGGCTTCGAAGTGTAAATGGCATGTCCTAAGCCAAGAGCTTCTTTTTGACGAATGCTAATGACATTCGCTAAGTCCCGAACTCTTTGTATTCGAGAGAGTAACGAAGTTTTACCAGATCGTTCCAGAGTTTCTTCCAGTTCCACGGAGCGATCAAAAAAGTCTTCAATGGAGGACTTCCCGCGACCGGCGATAAGGACAATGTCTTCTATTCCGGCTCGCACACACTCTTCGACCACATAGAGAATCGTCGGTTGGTCTACGATGGGTAGCATTTCCTTAGGGATGGTTTTGGTTGCCGGCAAAAATCGAGTGCCTAAGCCTGCGGCCGGAATCACAGCTTTTTTAATGGATGAATTCATGAGAGCTAATGAACCACAATAGGGACGATGCAGGCAAGCCTCGAGGTGGCGAGAGTTGTCTCAGTTTAGCTTCCGTCGACCGGTATAAGTGCATGAAATTACGTCAATTTGTCTAACTTGGTCAAAAACGACACATTTTCCTTTAAACATTTTGAGACTATGCCGACAAGAGTACATAGGCTTTTGGCCAGAATCGTACGAGGTTTCAGTCACTTATGTTGGATAGAATTCTTAAACATAGAGCGGGATTGGCGGGCGTGATCGCTCTCTCTATCGGACTGCTGTTTCAAAACTGCGCTCCACCCGTTGCAGAGGAAGATCTTTCGACGGCGTCGGTGGATACCACACCTTTTGCCTTTGATATAAAAATGGATACGATCGCCCACATGTCTTGCACCCAAGCCAATGATGCCGTTTTCACTTTAAAAACGGGAGCCTATTTAGGGGGGAGTGGAATTCGATTGTCATCGGCGTTTTTAGATTACATCGGTGGAGATCGACCCACCCATGTTTTAGAGAAGTTGCAAGCATCTACCAACAATGCCATTGCCCAGCCGCAGGCGGCCGTTCGTAATGCCACAGGATCCAATCCGTATTTACAACTTCTGGCAGTGGGTTCGGCCAATTCCTATGAGATTTTAGGCCCCCTTGGGGCTGATGAGTATGCGGCGGCATTGGCTCAATCTCAAGACACCTACATTCGTCACTTTGAGTCCGTTCCAGCACTGTTTGATCGAAACATAGAATTCCAAATGCACTCCATGGGGGATTTGGGAGCCATGATTGGTTTGCGCACTCATTTTGAGCAAGGTGGGGTGTTGACGGTGAGTTTTGTGGATTACCAAAATACGGCCACTCCACCATTAGCTCCTGATGCAGAAGATGCTGGCTTTTCGGCTTATGGTCGTGCTTATCAGCTGGGTTTTGATAGCGACTCTAACTTTCCGGACACCCAACGCCGACGGTTGGTTTCCGTGACCAGTAAAAGCATGATCGACCTATCGACCATCGAGGGTGAAGACTTCGGATGCATTAGCTATAGGATTATTCGCAAAGCGGATTGGGAAGAGAATCCTGAGTTGTGTCCCGTGGGAACCGACCCAGAACCCTCGGACAGTGGAATTACTCAGCACGAATTTGTACGTAGAGTTTTAGATCCGTCCAGTACGCATTGGTATATTCACACTCGGGATAGCGCAACGGCGGCCACAAATTATCCAAACTGTATCGTGCCGAAGGCCGCTGTGGATACTTGTTATGGTACAGGAACTCAAACCATTGAATATGGTGGAGTTACCGCTTGTGACGACACAGATGCGGACAGTAGCAATAACTGCCCTCACTATTTGAGTATTTGTTCTCTGGGAATTCAGTAAGCCTGTTGTCAGCTGCCAGCTTGGGCCACTTTTCGTAATCGTTCCACTTGATTGACCACGGGTTGCTTGTTGGTAAAGCTAAAGGATTTCAAGTAATCGATGGGGTTTACAAAACGGCCCCTCTTTTTCACAGCAAAATGCAGATGAGGTTTTGTGCAATATCCTGTACATCCAATGGCTCCCACGCGTTGACCATTTTTCAGATGAGTTCCCACCTTAATGGCTGGGTCAATTTCAGACATGTGATTGTAATAGGATTCTAAACCATCTTTATGGCGAACCACCACATAGCGGCCGGCGGCTCGGTTTTTCCCCTTACGAATGACAGTACCTTGGCCAGCAGTAAAGATAGGCGCTCCTTCGGGTAGTTCAAAATCCACTCCTAGATGGGCAATGCGTCTCTTTTTTATGGGATGAAAGCGACGGCGTTTGTATTCAGAGGAGATTTTCACATAATTCACCGGAGCATAAAGTGGACGGTCTTCTTGCAAATCGTTCATGCTAACAAATCCACCACCTAGGCCTGTGCGGATGAAGTATCGACGATCGATGTTGCCCTTCACTTCCACCTCGGTTTTTAAAATTTCACCAAACCGAATGAACTGGTCTCCCAAAAACTTTTTTTCCACCGTCAGACTGAAATGTGCATTTCGTTGCAGCACTCGAGTTAAGTTGTAGTCAAAGCGATAGGCATCCAAAAAGCGATAAGCCACATTACGAGACGGAACTTCCTTCATAATGCTTGCGATGATCGAGCCGTGCACCTTACCGGTTTTACTAATCACCTGAACCTTATAGTCTTCTTTTTTATAGTCCACTCGCGCAGTTTTTCCCTCGCGAATTAAATTTAGAGACATGTCTTCTACGGGATGAAAAAACTTAAGGGTCACTCTTGAACCTTCATTGATCCGCCAAAACTTGGTTTTGGTAGATAAATCCCAAAGCTCAAGATCTTTAAGAGCGGCCACCACCGTATTTTTTTGGTCTTGGTTAAAGCCATTTTTTTTCAGTAGCGAGTAAAAAGTATCTCCACTACGTACGGTATGAATAATGGGTTTAACAGAGGGGTTCGATCCGGGTTGTGCAAGTGAAGTGAATGGGATAAAACTAATGGCGATGGTCAGATGCAGAAACAACGTTGAGAATTTCATAGACTCCTTCAAAAGTAGCTCGTTACGACTCAGTGTCTTTTTGTGTGTCTTTTATTTCACTAGTGTTGCATGTTTGCAAGCTCATGCCCAGCAGTTTACACCGGCTCGCCTTTTGGGGATGGGTGGAACTGGAATCGCGGCTCACTCGGGATACCAGGGAGCCCTGTTGAATCCAGCGACTTTAGTCGAGGGTCCTCAAATCGAGGGGGGAGCTTATTATCAAGATGTTTCGGGCGATGGAGAAACGAGCACATTGAGTGGTGTGGGTTTCCTAGACAATGGTCCTATCAATTTTGCTTCTGGTGCTTTTAATTACTACAGATGGAGACGTAGACCCTCATCAGGCTCGAAGTTTTCCAGCGAAGTGTTTTCCGCCGCATTAGCTGAAAGGTTTAATCCGGTTTGGTCGTTGGGTTTGGGTTTTCACTTACAGAGAAACTCTATTGCTAATACTGAAAACAACGAAGAAAAGAATTTAGATGTGGGGCTCATGTTTACCCCTTTTAGAGAGTTGGGTTTTGGCTTGGTGGGGACAAATCTACTACCTATTGATAAAGAAGATATTCCGCTGGTTTTTCAAAGGCCATCGAGTGTGGGGTTTGGAGTCACCTATTTCCACATGGGGCAGTTTCAGTTCCGCGGGGACACTAGCACCTATGTGCGGGGCTTGGCTGCCGGGAAGTCGAAATACGCCCTGGGGTTTGAGTCTTCCAGTCATGAATACATCCGAGCCCGGGGAGGGCTGGCAAGAGACGATTTCCTTAAGGAAAACAGCTACATGCTGGGTTTCGGCTTCGATGGGCCCAAGCTTCGGATGGACTATGCCTATAAAAAAACCACCACAGAGCCCCAGTCGGAGTTGCATAGCGTTGACTTGCGTCTGTCGTTTTGATAGCTATTCCCCTTCGCATAATGAGGAGTGAATAATGGCTTCACCTACAAAGAGAACGAAAGTAATTCGTAAGAACAAAAAGAAGCGTCAAGGTCAGAAAAGAAAAGGCCAAGAGCGCGAAAATGGATCCACTCTTTCTAAGAAAGAGCTATTCGGCGACGCTGAGTAATCTATGTCCAAAAGGTGCCAGGCACCTTTTGGAGACAGTGCCTAGCCCATCTACATCCTTGTAGTTCTTACAGGGATTGTTGCATCAAATCCCACAGATTGAGTTCCAGTTGGAATGTGAATTGAAAGTATACACCTTAGAACAGCTGCATGGATTTGTAGCTCAAGGGTGTACTTATGATGCAAAAGCTAGATTCAGAAAGAATCTTCGATAGTCGAACACGTAATGCGATGAAATTTGCCATACTAGTTCATGTTGGACTAGCGCTTGTGATTATGAACTCAGGTGGAGACTTTCGCTATCAAGTTCAGCGCTCCCACCAAGCTCAACCCATAGAAATAACCGCTTTAGATGTAGGTCCGTCGGCAAATATTGATGCCCGTTCAGTGAAGTCTCAACGCAATCCAAAGAAAACTCTGCGAGCAAAGAAAAAGGCTCGAAGGTCTTCAACATTTGCGAAACGCAGAAGCAGAAAAGCCAGATCCAATGGGTTGGCCACCCGGTTGCCGAGTAAGCGCTACCGTAAAAGCAGTGCGAGAATTAAAATTGATTTTGAGAAAGAAGACCATCTGACCGAAGCGGGAGACTCCTTCACCAATAGGGAGTTGGCTCGGTTGAGACAACAGGAAGAAGCCTATCGGCGTTATCAACAACGCCTCCGCGAATTGGAATAGTTGGAATTAAGTCGTCGTGTTTGCAATCTCGTCGGGAACCTCGCCAGTGGCAATGGCCTGAGCGACGATCTGACTTTGCTCACTACCGATGATGGCCTGGGCTTCCTCAAGAGTCACCGGAGGAACTTTTGTCAGGCGTTTCTCTTTAAGCGCCATCACTCTCTGATAGCTCTCATCAATTCTGGCCATATCGAGAACTTTATCTTTTAGGGCCTTATCAATGGCTTCACAAGCCATAGGTGGTTTATCAAACTCATTGCAATAAAGCAGAATGTCCACGCCGGCCGTTAATGCTTTCACTGGAATTTCTTCGGGAGCGTAATTAGCCGCTAGCGCTTTCATGTCTAAATCATCCGTAATGATCACTCCGCTGTAACGGAGTTCTTTGCGAAGTAGCTCTTGGATAAAATAACTGGAGAAGGTCACAGGGTTATCGGCATCAATATTTTTAAACAATATGTGTGAGAGTAAAACCATATCAATTCGAGAGCGAAAAACCTTTTTAAAAGGAATGAGCTCGCGCGCTTTAAGGGTCTCAAGATCGGCTTCTTCAACCGGCAATTCATAATGGGAATCAACTTTAGTGTTGCCGTGACCGGGAAAGTGCTTAGCGCAGGGGATGATATTGGCCTTTATAAATCCACGCACTAAACCACTGGCCATGGCAGTCACTTGTTCGGGATCGTTGCTGATGGCGCGATCGCCAATAACAGGATTGTCCGGATTGGTTAATACGTCCACGCACGGGGCGAAGTTAAGATTAACTCCAACGCTTCTCAGCTCTTCTCCCATGGATTGGCCCATCCGAAAAGCCATAGAATTACTGTTTAGCTCTCCCAACTTCGCAAGAGGCGGCCAAATGGTGAAGGGTTCTTTGAAGCGTTGAACTCGTCCACCCTCCATATCCACGCCGATAAAAAGAGGTGCTTTGTCGGTCATTCGAGGTTGGAGAGCTTGCAGGTCCGAACACAATTGATAAAGTTGTTCGGGAGATTCATAGTTTCTTGAAAAGAGGCAAACGCCACCAATGTTGTTACGTACAATAAATTCGGCTTCATCGGGTGTAAGAACTTTTCCTTCTACACCGATCATCATCAATTGACCCAGTTTGTGATTCATTCGTTCATTTCCTTTATCGTGTCATTCAGCTTACGTACCTTTTTAAAAAACACATACAGTATTGTGGCATGAGACGGACCAGGAACCAAGCGCAGACCATACGTCTAGGTTTCGGTCTAGAGTGATTTAGTTTATAGGATCCCAGCCCACATCGTCCGGTCGATTTTCAATTTGACTGGCGCCGATGCTATCTCCTCCATTGTAGTGGTTCGAACCATTTAAAAAGTCCTGGGAAACAAGTTTTGTGGAATAGCCCGATCGCCCTCCGGCATAACAACTCAGAGGAATCTTTATATTGGTCCAGCTGCTATCGTCGAAGGAGCTTCCCGATGTACCAAAACATCTACCAAATTTATTTGTGGGAAAGTCCATGGCTCCAGTACTACCGGAGTTAATGGAGCTCATGTCCTGACCGTAATGGTTGTATTCTTCATTCACCCATCCGGTCAGTACATGCCATTTGTTTTTCACAAAATGATAGGCCGCAGGGTTAATGGAAATGTTATTGGCCGTTACGGTTTCGATCTGGTTGAGCACATTAAAGGTAGTGGAATGGGCTCCTGTTAACGGGCCACCTAAATCACCGGCAATGGCCAGGTTAGAGGCAATACCTATGGCTGCAGAGTGAGTGCGTAATTTAGATGCGGTCACGTTTCCATATTGAGGTGAGATGGAATAGTAAGTGATATCAAACAAGTCGGGCGCGGCGATGACCGTTTCGGCCACTCGCATGCTCGAATTACTAGGGTGAGCGAGCAGATCTCCAAATCTCCCTTGGGCATCATAGTGAGTGATATGATGAAAGTGCGCTTTTGTTACGTTGGGGCGATTAAACCCCGGCATCGAGGCCTGCATCAGCCTCGAGTTCATTCCCATAATGATTCCACTGGCGGGATCGTTAACATCTCCAGGGTATCGGCTGTAGTTAGGCAAGATGGGTGTGTTTCCAGGGTTGGGTGGAGTGTTAAAGTTAGAGAGTCTCTGCGGGAGAAGTTGATCCACCACTTCACCTTGGGATTCAGAAACCCCTTTTGGCCATTGGTGGCGATACCACGGACCAATGCGTCCGCCAAAGGGCTTAGCAAATCCACGTGCCACCATTGGGACGTTAATGTTGAAAGGAGAAAAGATCTGTCGAGGTTGAGTTTCTGCTTTCACTCCATAATAAAACACATGCCAGGGGTTCTTTTCCACCCCCATGGTAAAGCCCGTAAATAGTCCGGCGGCAGTGTAGGAGGAAGGGCTATAGTCGTTAACAGCTGGCCAAAGTACAGTGTTGATATATTGTTGTGTATCCGGCACTCCAGCACCGATGGAACTAAATTGGTTGGGCTGAGTATTGGATGACTTAATAGTGGAACTACATCCGACAGACCCACCGCCACCACTTTGTGCGAGGTCCATGTAGTAAAAATTAATATAGGTCGGAATCGTCTTTAGCCATTCATCCACACTGGTGCCCTTCATAGAGTTCATGTGGGAGAGGCTATTAAAACCATCTAAATTGGCGCGAGTGAGGTTTTTCAAGAAGGTTTGTCTTACGCCTTGAGACACTCGTTCACCATCGATGGTCACAAAATCCGAGCGTCCTAAATTGGAACCTAAGCTACGCATGAGTCGGATTTGGTTACTCTGGAACAATCGGTAACCCAGTAACCACTTAGAACCCAAGTACCAGTTGTAAGAGCCCTGTTCATTACAAGTGGAGGCAATATTGTTTTGTAAATTGTTAATGCTGTTTTGTAGGGAGTAGTTTAAGCCAGCCAAAGAGGTGGGAATCCCTGGAATAACTACTAAATCCGGAATAGGGGTGATGGTGAAATCAGAGCGTTGGCAATAGTTATCGTCTTCTCTTCCGTCGGCCCAAATGCATCTGGAAGAATTGGAGCAGGGTTGGGTGCCGGTACGCCCGCGCACAACCGTGCAAACAAAATTATAGGTTGTCGGTGTTCCCGGCACGGGGTTCTTCCAAGGAGAATCCGGTTGGGTGATGGGGTTCCCAGAATAGAGTGGATGATCATTTAGGCCCGACGATCCTAATACGTTAAGGCGGTAAGAAGTCACCTTCCAGGCCTGACGAACTTGATAATTTTGATGAGCAATGGCGTTGAGTAACTCCGCCTGTCTTTGCGCTCCGAAGTAAGCGGCAATATCCACAGAGTTCTGCAAATTTATTTTGTCATGAACAACCAGTGCAACATTAATGGACATGGCAAAGAGCACAAACAGCACTTGAAATATAAGCGCAATGAAGATGGCCATTTGACCACGATCTGAAAGAACGATCGTAGACCGACTGTTGCCTTTGGCGTACCACTGCTGCTGCCGCTGTTGATTCACATGCCCCCCCGGGCCCTTTGCCGTAACCTTTATTTTATCATAGCCAATACGGAAGTTTAAATTTATTTACCAGAGTATGGACACTACCAGTGTCTAGTAGTTTTACACTAGGTGGAGTGTAAGGGGAGTCTGCTTGACCTGATTGACGAGGCATACAAGACTTTCCTATAGCGGTGGGTTTATCCATGACCACCAAATCAGGAGTGTTTGTGTTGAAAGCTTTGGGAATCATTTTTATTTATTTAGTTTCGTTCTCTGCGGTGGCTAGCGAAGAGATCATGTTCGAAGGCTACTATAAAATCACTGCCAGCGATAAACCCATTGGTTACACCGTTCAGCGCTACACCTACAATTCTAAGAGCCAACAGTTCACTTCGAAATACTATGTCTATGCTAAAAGTCCCGCGGGGCAAGTGACCGAGTCACTGACAGCCGTTGCGGACAATCAATTTCATCCGGTGAGTTATAAATACACGGCTGTTGTTGGAAAGGCTCTCAGTAGTATTGATGCTCAATTTAAAAAGCAAAAGCAAAAGCAAGGTTGGCTGATGACCTACACAGCAGCCAACGGCCAGCAAAATCAAAGCTTTCAGAAAAGTATAAGCTCAGATGTATTTCTCAGCACGTTTCAGGTTTATTTGATGTTACAAAAGGGTTTAAAGCCTGAGACGAAGTTAAATTTCTCAGCCATTAGTGAGGAAGATGGGGAAGTTCAACCAGGAGAAGCGTTGGTTAAAATTGAGCCCGGGTTTGAAGGTAAAGGTATTTATAGGGTGCTGACCAAGTTCAAAGGCATTATGTCCATCGCCAATGTAAATGCCAAAGGAGAAGTGATCATTGCTCAATCGCCCGTTCAAAAAATTCAGCAAACTTTAGTTTCTGTTCCGGCTGAGGCAACCAATGGATTTCCGTTTGATCAAAAGGCTATACGTTATGTGTTTGGTGATATTCCGAGAGGGAAGGTCAACCAATTGGCCATTAACAAAGAGAAATCCAATGCTTCGGCAAATACTGCGATCCCATCTGGTGGGGGCGCGCCCGGCTCTCCCGCTCCAACAAGTCCGACAGCCAATGGCATGTCATCGGATGGTTCCGGCCAGGGTATAAAAATCAATCCACCGACAACGGGTAGTGGATCCTCTCAGGGTCAATAAACACA